>ERZ778495.255-NODE-255-length-56261-cov-6.416895_pt1 | contig 56261 bp, 31 predicted proteins | sample MGYA00433100_ERZ778495 | MGnify/ENA primary metagenome ERZ778495 (study PRJEB29527, sample SAMN07138962) | mouse gut metagenome | material: feces | host: mouse | place: China:Nanjing | collected 2016-01-25 ...
TATAATACTTGCAACATTTTCGTGCAAGGGCATTATGATGCACAAGAGCGCCTTGTTTTTGAAAATGAGTATAATGCGCAGGGGAGTTTTGAATATTTTTATATTTATAAAAAAGAGAAGCAGACACCAGATTATTATTTCTATATCGATCATAATGATAATAAGTTACGTGTTCAATTTTTTACCAGACATGATATTTTGGCAGATAAGGATGGAAAGCAGTATGGGATAGTCGGCCCGTCGTTCTCGGATAATCCGTTTGTGGAAGCGGTGCGGGCAGCAGGAGAGGATTTTACAAATTCAGATATTGTAACACATACTTATGCGGCGGATTATGACGGGGATGGTAAAGAGGAAGCGTTTGTGATTGTTGGAAAAAGGAAGGATAATTGGGGAGAGCCTACATTGCATATGATAACGGGGAATCTTTGGTTTGTTGACAGCAATTATTCTGCAGCATTCGTAGATTGGTCAAGAACATATTATGCAAGTCAACAGTATATTTGCCAAGATGGTAAAATATATCTGTTTATAAATCATGATATTGGAAATTCGTGGGTTACAGATGTGGTAACAGTAAGGGATAATCAAGTCTATTATATTTCTGATTCATGGATTCGTAAGCGCATTAATGACGAGGGACAGGTTATTTTTATACAGAGCGCGTATGATGGATTGCTTGATGTTGGTGCAGGATTGGTTGAGGGGGATTATTTTATGATATGGCATTCATGGAAACCTTATACGTTTGAATTTAACCATGAACAATGGAAGGAAATACCGGCAAGGGAAGTGACAAAGGAAGAAGTGGAAGCACTTGCAAAGATTCCGGAAGAACATAAGATAGAGGAATCAAAATATGAGAGTATACAATATATTCTGCGTGAAAATGGAGAGTTGAATATTAATACAGCCGAGTTCGATGCAGAGTATAATAACATTTATTTTATGTATCAAACATTTCGCTTAGGAGAAACGCAGGAATGGGAATACGTAGAGGGGGGAAAGGGACGTTATTTAATACAGTTTAGCGGGGAGAACCATTGGGAATATTTAGATAATGTAATAGCAGATATTATGCGGGAGGGGTAAGAAACTGTAGAAAAATAAGTGACACATCTTGCTTATCTATTTCTCCAATCTTGCAGGAGAAAAAGCCTTGCCGTAGCCTGTTGCGCCTACGTTTTTTCTCCTACAATCTTGAAGAAATATTCTGCATAATCTGAGCACTTATTTTCCTACAATTCCTAAGGACTGTTATGTTGAAACTGGGGCAACGCAGCGTGTTCAATTCGTTTTTTTTATACTCACGAACGATTAGATTTTCCTTTCTTTAATTCTGTCCCTTTTGGGGCAAAGTGAGCAAATGCGCACATCATTGGCACAAAACTAAACGCAATGAACATAGAAGAAAAATAACTGGCATAATTATACCCAAATAGCATAGACAGAGCAAAACAGAATACGGCAATGAAATTAACAACAGCACTAGATACGCCTATTTTTTTATTCATCAATCTGCACCATCCCTTTCAAAAGAATATCCACCAATTTACTGATATATGCGGCTCGGTCTTCGGCTTTCGTAAAATCATAACCAAGTAGTTGTTTGACAGTTTCACTTCCTAAAAATGCTGTCTGCATTGCGGCAGTAAGAATAAATACAAATATAGATTTATCCTCGTTTGACATTTTATCTTGCAAGGATAGTGCAAAGCCATGTTGCGTAAGTACAGAATTACAATTTTTCGTATAATATTGCAAATCACCCAAGATAGATACACGTGAAATTGCAGAATGTTCAAATAAAAAATGAAATACGTAAGTGGCGCAAGCTGTTAAGCGTTCTTTATCTGATTTATATTGTCTTGTCATCTGAAATTCTGTAACTATTTTTCCGATAATACGCTGCACACATTCCGTTATTAATTTATCTTTACTTCCAAAGTGATAGTTGATTAAACCTAATCCAACATCTGCTTTCTTCGCAATCATACGGGCGGTAATGTCTTTAATATTACCATTGTACTGTTCAATCAATTCCGTTGTAATTTCAATAATATGGTTTTTAACATTGGTGTTCTTGTCCATATCAAACCCTCCTTGAACGGTGTTCAAATGTATTATACTGAACATTGTTCAAGAAGTCAATAGATATTATAAATATTTACTATTTGTAATGCTTGATTTTCTATGCGAAGACATGATTTAAGGGCAGAAACATTAAAAATGATTTCAAAAGAGGTAGCAGCAGAAAAAAATATGAAATTTGAGGGATTTATAAAATCGCTTGCACTACAGACAATGGAACAAAAGTTGAAAAATACAAAAGAGGAGGCGAGGGAATACTACCCAAAATAATATAGCAGAAAGAACAGGCAAAAGTAATAGAAAATATAGATTTTTAAAATGAGAAAAATTACGTATGAGTATGATATATAATGTTTTGGGTAAAATAGAGAGAACTTAACACCACAAAAGTTTATTCTAGTGTTTTTAAAGATATTTCCTTGAGTGAGAACTAAGAACATGGTATAATTCTTTTTAATGATAAATCTATTGATTTATACAAGAAATGAGGAGATAAAGGATGATTGTTAGTTATAAAAATTGTGGAAGTTACGTTAACAATGCCACTGTATTGCCTCTTTCCTCCACCTTGTTATGTAAGGCGCTTCAATGCAATGTTGGAGATATTGTAGATTTTGCTGAAACATCAAAGGAAATGGAAGTAAAATAATCGGGATTTGTGATAAAAAAGATAGAACATGGAGGGATTGCATATTGGCAGCACAAAATACAAGTCCATACAAAGGTTCTGGGCAAATAACTAAAGAACAATATTTGTTTTATGAGATGCGAACTACTGCAAGACTGATGTCAGAGGGATTAGAGGACTGTGAAGTGATAAAGCGTATTGCGGAAGAAAATTTATTTCAATATCCAACAGAAAAATCAATTGTTTCCATGTCAAAAGCCTGTATTGTAAGATTACATTCCTTAAACGATAACAGTTTAATTGAGGCTGTAGCGACACAGCCAATGGGCGTAGCAAAACAGATTTGTCTATATGCGATGATGAAACGATATCGTCTGATACGGGATTTTATGGTGACGGTGATCGGGGAAAAGTATCGTATACAAGAGTTATCTTTTGGGAAAAAAGATGTCAATGTTTTTTTTATGCAGATACAGGAACAGGATGACTTTGTAGCTTCATGGAGCGAGAGCACGATTAAGAAAATCCGACAGGTGATGATTAAAGTGTTAGCTGAAAATGAATATTTAGATACGATAAAATCAGAAAGACTGAATCCGGTCTGGCTTAGTCCAATACTTGAAAATGCAATACGAAAGAACAATGACGAGTGGGCACTTCCTGCTTTTTGTCGTTTTGATGTATAGATTTACGTAGAGGAAATATACCGTTAAGCGGTGAGTGGGTCGTGTGAAGAGTAAGGGAAGTAACTTTATCTACTCGATAAGGAGGAACGATAAATGAGCGAATTAAAGGAAAGACTGGACCATTTAAAACAGGATATGCAGACAGAAGAATTTCTGGAAGGAAGGGGATTAAGCAATGAAGTCAATATTCGTATTTTTTGCTATGCTCCTGAAGAAGAAATGATAGTTCGGCATTTCGTTGAACAGTTGGCGGTTGACCAATCGCTGGAATGTCGGCTGATACAACGCAATCTGTATCGAATCTTTCTTGAAATATGTGATGAAAAACGCATCACAAAAAGCGTACCATCTATGGAAGAAAAAAAAGGAAAAGAATATCTGATACAGCAGATAGAACGCTTTGCAAACAATAAGACTTTTGTAAATAAAATGCAGTATGAACCGCATCTGGCAGGCGATATTTTAATGATTACAGGAGTGGGAGAAGTCTTTCCGTTTATGAGAATCCATTCCTTGTTAGAAGCAATGCAGCCGGAGTTTTCAGATATTCCAATCGTAGTTTTTTATCCGGGAAAATATGACGGAAGATTTGTGCGGCTGTTTGACCGGATGGAACCCAATCCATATTACAGGGCATTTAATATCATATAATCAAAAGGAGTACAGCGAATGATAATTCAAAATATGTTTTATGACAATATTGACCGCAAAATTAATGGTGTTGTCAAAGTAGACCAGAGCACAGATGATGTGTTAAAACAGGAAGTAAAAGAGTATGTCATCACGAAAGATATCCGCAGGCATATGGTTACTTTTTTCAACAATTATGGAAGTTCATTCGAGGAGCCAACGGCTGATATTGGTGTGTGGATTTCGGGTTTTTTTGGAAGTGGTAAATCCCATTTTCTAAAAATGCTTTCGTATTTATTGGAGAACAAAGAAATTGATGGCAGGAGAGTAGAGGATTATTTTCGGGAAAAATTTGACGACGAAGCAACGTTTATGACAATTGCAAGGGCCGTTGGCGGCAATACAAAAACGATATTGTTCAATATTGATATTGAAGGTTCTATTAATAAAGATAACACGGCAGTTCTGCGCGTGTTTGCCAAGATGTTTTATAACTATCTTGGATTTTATGGTGAGAATCTAAAAGTGGCAAAGTTAGAGCAGTTTATCGACAAGAAGGGAAAAACAGAGGAGTTTCGCAGGACTTTTGAGGAGAAAAATGGTGCATCATGGCTAGAATCGCGTGATGCGTTTGCCTTTTTTGAGGATGATGTTGTTGATACTTTAGTAGAAGTATTGGGTATGAGCGAAACAGCGGCACATAATTGGTTTGACGGGACAGAAACTGTAGAAACCAGCATTGCGCAGCTTGTCTTGGAAATGAAAGAATATATGGATACACAGCCAAAGGATTTCCGTCTGTTATTTATGGTGGATGAGGTAGGGCAGTATGTTGGAGATAGTGTTGATTTGTTGGTAAATTTGCAGTCATTGGTAGAAAAAATAGGCAGTGAGTGTGGCGGAAAGATATGGGTAGTATGTACAGGTCAGGAGGCGATTGACGAAATTATCAAGACAAGGCAGGATCAGTTTTCGCGTATTCAGGCAAGGTTTAAAACCAGACTTTCCTTGACGTCATCTTCCGCGGATGAGGTAATTCAAAAACGTATTCTTCGCAAGAAAGAAGATGCATCTGATTTGCTGGAAAAGGTATATCAGGAGAATGATTCTGTGCTGCGGAATCTTTTTACGTTTACAGATGCCATACTGGATATCAAGGGTTACAGCAGTTCTTCGGAATTTGTAAAAAACTTCCCATTTGTACCATACCAGTTTATTATTATGCAAAAGGTATTTTCAGAAATCCGTAAGCATGGAAATTCAGGAAAGCATCTTTCTGGTGGAGAACGCTCGATGCTGTCTGGTTTTCAGGAGGCAGCACAGAAAATCGAAAATAGGAACGAATATACGTTAGCGCCGTTTTATCTGTTTTATGATACTGTACATACGTTCCTTGACAGTTCAATCCGGCGGGTGATAGAGCGTTGTCAAAGAGCCGCCGACAATAAAGATGGAATCGAGCAGCAGGATGTGTCTGTGCTGAAACTGTTATATCTTGTCCGTTATATTGATGATATCAAGGCAACGTTGGATAATATTGTGATACTGATGGCAGATAATATCCAGATAGATAAAATCATTATGGGTGCACAGGTGGGAGAAGCGCTCAATCGTCTGCTGAGCCAGAATTATATTGGGCGAAGTGGTGATATGTACCATTTCCTCACGGATGAAGAACAGGATATCCAAAAGGAGATAAAGAATACTGTAGTAGATACCTCACATATTGTTGGAAAAATTGCACATATGATATTTGGTTCAATTTATGAAACGAAGAAGTTTCGTTATGGCAAGTATGATTTTGCTTTTGACCAGATGGTAGATTCGATTGCGGTAGGTGCTATGACAGGTGGTATGCGGTTAAGAATTATGACCATGGCAGTAGATAGTACAGATAAGTCAGAACTTCGTATGATGGCGGAATCGTCGGGTCAGGCAATTGTCGTTCTTTCGGAAACACCTTATTTTGACTCACTGGAGAGTGCTGAGAAAATACGAAAGTATATCAAACAAAAAAATGTAACGCAGCTTCCATTGTCTGTACAAAAGATTATAGAAAATCAGCAGAATGAAGCGGATAAATATGAAGCCAATACGAAAGAGCAGTTAGAGCAGGCAATTGAAAATGCAGCTTTTTATGTGGATGGGGAACATATTGAAATCAACAATGGCAATGCCAAAAGCAAGCTGGATCAGGCACTGGAATATTTAGTTATGCATGTGTATAGTGAACTGGGATTAATTGAGAAAAATACAGAATCAGATGCAGAGATTGCGGCGATTTTAACAGGCGCTGTGACGCTGCTCCCCGGTGCAGAGCCGAACAAAGATGCGGCGGTTAAAGTGGAGGAATATCTGGAAATGCAGGAGCGCAAGCATCTGCCAACTTCTATGGCGGATGTGCAGAGCCGCTATCAATCCATGCCTTATGGCTGGAAAGAGATTGATATTGCCGCAGTATGTGCGATGTTGATTGTCAATCAGAAGGTGACAATCAAATATGCTGGTTCCACGGTGCAGCCAAACAATCCAAAACTTTTGGATATGCTTCGCAAGAAAAGTGAAACAGGAAGGACACAGATTTCTAAGAGGCAGATAGTGTCAGCAGTCAAAATGAGAGCGATAAAAGAGTTCTTGCGGGATTACTTTAATAAAATGGATATTCCAGAGGATGAGGATGGGCTGATTGCTTTTGTCATCGAAAAATTTGGGGCACTCCGTATGCACTATGAAGAACTTTTAAAACAATATGAGCATCATCGTTATCCAGACAAATCTGTGGTAAATCATGCGCTGTCTGTAGTGAATGATGTGCTTTCTCAGCAAAAGGATAACATCGCGCTCATTGAGCGTGTACTCCAAAAAGAAGATGATTTCTATGATGCGCAGGAGGCAATGCAAAGTGTTGAGGCATTTTTTAATACACAGGTAATTATTTTTGATGCAGCAGTAAAGTTTGAGTCTGATTTGCGAAATGATTTGGATTATATCCGCAAGGACGAAGAAGCAAATACTGCATTAAATACAATACGCCTAATCACAATGCTGCCAACAGGCGGAAGATTTCAGTATAACAGGATTCCTCAGCTTAATGAACTGATTGCAAAAGTAAAGGTGTCCCATGACACGATGCTGGAAGAAAAACGGAAGGAATTATTAAATATTGTGCAGCAGTGTATGGGAGAAATTCATCAGGCAGGCAACGGCGATTCAAGAGTTAAGACAAACATTGAACGGGCAGATATTTATTATTCTCAACAGAAAGAAAAAATAGCAGAAACAAGAAGTCTGGCATTGATGGAAGGCTATCCGATACCAATGTGGAATTATCGAGATGAAACCTTAGCGAAAATAGAGGGGGCATTGGAACCGCCAAAGCCAGCAGATGCTGTAAAGCCTGTAAGCGCATCAAATACAAAAGCAAAGAAAACCTACAAACCAATTTTCCGTCAGTCGCTGCTCAAAGCAGCAAAGCTTGAGAGCGAGGAGGAGATTGATTTGTATGTGGATAAGCTCAGGGAGCAGTTAAAAACGCTGTTAAAGGGGTCAGATGGAATCGAACTGAAATAGAGTATGGTATTATACTATATCATAGGATAATTGGAGATTTATATATGGATAAAAATGCTTTAAAAAAATATGCAGTGTGGGCAAGAAGGGAACTGATGCTGCGCGTCAGCCAGCGGGCAGTATTTTATGGAGTGACAGAAGCAGACTATGGAGATGCAGCGGCGGACAGTGTGAACGGACGTGTACTCTCTCCACTAGAAAAGAACCAGCGACAGGCGTTGATTGAACAAATTCAGAAAAAAGGGTATCAGGAAGTGATAGAGGAGGTTGCCTATACATGGTTTAATCGCTTTCTGGCATTGCGCTTTATGGAAGTGAATGGATATTTACCCACGCATGTAAGGATATTTACGGATGAAAATAACCAGTTTAAGCCACAGATACTGGCAGAGGCGATTCATCTTGATTTGGACGGACTGGATATTGAGCAGGTTTATGCCTATAAGGAATCAAATCAGACAGAGGAATTGTTTAAATATCTGTTAATTATACAATGCAATGCGTTGAATACATTACTGCCAAAAATGTTTCAGAAAATAGAGGATTACACGGAACTGTTGCTGCCGGATAAGCTGCTGCGGGAGGGAAGCGTGATTGAGCAGATGATAGCGTTGATTCCAGAGGAGGACTGGAAAGACGCAGTACAGATTATCGGGTGGCTGTATCAATATTATAACAGCGAGAAAAAGGATGAAGTCTTTGCGGCGCTGAAAAAGAATGTAAAAATCACAAAGGAAAATATTCCTGCTGCAACGCAGCTTTTTACGCCAGACTGGATTGTGCGCTATATGGTGGAAAACTCCCTTGGGCGCCTATGGCTGGAAGGACACCCTAATGAGGAGCTAAAAGTAAATTGGAGATACTATTTGGAGGAGGCGAAGCAGAAACCAGAAGTAGAAGCAGAGCATAAAAAGATTCGAGAGGAATATGCAACGCTTACACCAAAGGATATACGATGTATTGACCCCTGTCAGGGAAGCGGGCATATTCTTGTCTATCTGTTTGACGTGCTGATGCAGATTTATGAAGCATATGGATATACGACACAGGAAGCAGTTGCCAGTATCATAAACAAGAATCTTTATGGTCTGGATATTGACGAGCGGGCAGCGCAGCTATCTTATTTTGCTGTCATGATGAAGGCGTGTCAGTATGATAAGCGGTTTCTCAGAAGAAAAGACGAGAATGGACAACCCAAAGTGCCGCAGCCGAGTGTCTATGCGGTTCAGGAAAGTAATGATGTGGACAGGTATGTGCTGGCGTATTTCTGCAACGGGAATGAGGAGTTAAAAGAGGCGATGGATACCATTGTGGAAGAACTGCATGATGCCAAAGAGTATGGTTCGATTATCACGGTCACGCAGCAGGATTGGGATGCGCTATATGCAAGGTTTGAGGAGATAAAAGAGGATATTTCTTTTCATAAAGAGGATGCGTTGCAATTGCTGCCATTGGTGCAGGTGGCGCAGACATTGGCACAGAAGTATGATGTGGTGGTGACGAATCCGCCGTATATGGGCGCATCGAACATGAACGAAAAATTAAGTGATTATATTAAACGAATTTATCCTGATTATAAAAGTGATTGTTTTTCTGTATTTATAAATAGATGTGCATTACTAGCAAATAGAAATGGATATTTAGGATTTTTTACGCCGTATGTTTGGATGTTTATTCAATCTTATGAAAAATTGAGAACTTATATTTGTAATGAAAAAACGATTGAAACTCTTATACAATTTGAATATTCTGCATTTGAGGAAGCGACAGTTCCGGTATGTACTTTTGTATTTAGTAATAATCATGTTAATAAAAAAGGTTGTTATTTAAGATTGACTGATTTTCGTGGAGGGATGGAACTTCAAAGGCAAAAGGCTTTACAGGCGATTGAAAATCACGAATGTGGTTATTATTTTGAACAAAGTAATAATAACTTTTCTAAAATTTCCAGTGCACCTATAGCATATTGGGTAAGTAATAAAGTATTTAATTTGTTTGAGAGTGAGAAATGGGATATACATGGTAAAGCATGTATTGGTATGCGCACTGGCGATAATGATAAATTTATGCGTATGTGGTATGAGATTGAGAGCAGTAAATTTATATTAAAGTCTCAAAATGCTTCTGAAGCGATAGCCATGAAAGCAAAGTGGATTCCATACAATAAAGGAGGAGATTATCGAAAATGGTATGGTAATCAAACTTATGTTGTTAATTGGGAAAATGATGGTTATGAAATCAAAGAAAATACAAAAAAAGTATATCCAAATTTGGGGGATAATTTAGGATGGAAAATCAGCAATGAACCATATTATTTTTTGCCGCATATATGTTGGACTGATTTGACAACAAAAGGATTAGCATTTAGATATTTTCCAAAGGGATTTATTTTTGATTGTTCTGCAAATGTTTTTTTTGCAGATAATATTATACAAGCATTAGGATGTTTAAATAGTAAGGTAATAGAGTATTTTGGAAATATTTTAAATCCAACAATGCATTTTAAACTAAATAATTTTAATAGTTTACCATATATAGAATGTAAATCGGATATTGACAAAATAAACAATTTCGTCAAAGAGTGCATTGAAATATCCAAAACTGATTGGGACTCCTTTGAAACTTCATGGGACTTCCAGCAACACCCGCTTATCCGTTGTGCGTCAATTTCAAGGCAAGAAACAGAAGCCGATGCCCGAAAACATATAAAAGACATGCACTACATAGAGGACGCCTTTATAAATTGGAACAACGAATGCAATACACGTTTCAATCAATTAAAATCCAACGAAGAAGAACTCAACCGCATTTTCATCGACATATACGGTTTACAGGACGAATTAACTCCAGAAGTAGCAGACAAGGATGTAACTGTCCGAAAAGCCGACTTGCAGCGTGACATCAAAAGCCTGATTTCCTATGCGGTAGGCTGTATGTTTGGGCGTTATTCACTGGATCAGGAAGGTTTGATTTTTGCAGGTGGCCGCATGGAGGACAAGTTTGCCTATTATGGCGGGACGTTTGCAGATACACAAAATTATCAGCTTGATGGAACATATACATTCGGAGAGTTGGGAAGCAAGTTCTACTATCTGCCAGTAGAGGGCAAAAAGTCTCTGGAATGTTGGAAGGTAGATGCTGACAACATTATCCCAGTTATGGACGACGAATATTTTGAGGATGATATTGTAGAGAAGTTTGTCGCATTTATCCGCACTGTCTATGGGGAACAAACTTTGGATGCCAATTTGCACTTTATTGCAGATGCACTGGGAGGAAAAGGACAGCCCAGAGAGGTAATCCGCAATTATTTTATCAATGATTTTTACAAAGACCACTGCAAGATTTATCAGAAGCGTCCGATTTACTGGCTTTTTGATTCTGGTAAGAAAAACGGTTTTAAGTGTCTGATTTATATGCACCGCTACCAGCCGGACACGATTGCGCGAATCCGCACCGATTATGTGCATGAGCAGCAGAGCAGATATCGAACTGCCATTGCAGACTTAGAACACCGTGCAGCCAATGCGGGGACAAGCGAGCGCATAAAGCTGAATAAATCCTTGAAAAAAATACAGGAGCAGGCGGACGAACTGCACGCATACGAGGAGAAAATACATCATATGGCAGACCAGATGATCGCAATTGATTTGGATGACGGCGTAAAACACAATTATGAGATTTTTCAGGATGTGTTGGCAAAGATAAAATGAAAATGTATGAATAAAATATTCATAGAAAGTCTTATGGCACTTTGCGGAAAGGCAATAGATTTGGAGTAACTGTCCAATGCAATTAACTGGAATGTATGATATAATTCTTGCAAGATTGATATTATAATGTGCATTATATGAAAGTAGAGATACTGGTATCGTAGTTTTGATGAAAACGGTTATTATACATGGGAGAATAACATGGAAAGAGTAATAATTTTGGACAGTAATGTAAAAAATATAGGATTATATACAAGAACAGTGACAGAAGGTATGGAACTGGAACTGGTAAAAGCATTTATAGAGTTTTATATCCATGATTTTTTAAAAAAAAATAAAGTAAACAATTTGGCTGTGTTTGTAGAACCTCAAATTGCGTCTGGATTTCCTGATATTGTATTTGCATCATATTCCGCTAAAATATTGGATGATTGGTCGGATGCGAGAGAACGATTGGATATCAATGATTTTAAGGTTTTGTCATATTTAATTATGGTTGCTGGATGCAGCGGAGAACATTTAGCAGAGCAGCTTGGATTGAGTGAAAAAATTGTTTTAAGGGCATTAGAGAATTTGATGGATGCGAAGATGATACGACGTTCGAGGGGCGTATGGAAACCAGTCGATTTAAAGAAAATATATCACATAAAGAAATTGGTATCAGTAGAAGCTAAAATGTCAGATATTAAAAAGGTAGCAGAGCAGTCCTTGATCAACACATGGTTTGCGTCTCAATCATATGCGTTAGTCAATACTGCAAGTCCACAAAATAGTACAATAACAAGTTTTGAAAAGCAGGGAACAGGATTATATTGCAAACGAAGGGGATTCAAAAAGGTCGTTGAAGCACAAAGACTAAAGCTCCCTTCTAGCTATCTATCATTACAATTTAATGAATGGATAGGTAAAGTGGCAGCGCACCAACATTAGAAGGAAAGGTGAATTGCATATGAAAAGTTTTCAGAATATGTGCTCAGAGGAGTTTGAAAAGATAGCAATATTAAAACGAGGCGGACAAAAGGTTGTTTTTGTAGGGATTCATAATACTTATGGAGAAAGTGTTATAAAACTGTATTTTCAATTTAACGATCCAAGAGCTTTGCGTGAAATAGAAATTGGAAAAAACTTAAATCTACATATGGTTCCACAAATTTATGAAACAGGTACTGTTGAATATGAAGGTACAGAAACATTGTACGTTATTGAAGAAAAAGTAAATGGTACAGAATTACGGCAATTGCTGAATGAAGGATTAAGATTTTCGTTGGAAGATGCTGTGTATTTTTTGGAACAGGGTTTGAATTTTATTGCGAGGATTGAAAAAGAAAATATTGTACATAGAGATATAAAACCAGAAAATATTATTCGTTCTAAAGATGGTGAGATTTATTTTCTTGATTTTGGAATAGCACGAATAATAGGAGCGGATTCATTAACAAAAACGGAAGCACTTATGGGACCGCATACACCGGGGTATTCTGCGCCTGAGCAATTTAATAACTTAAAAAAAGAAATTGATTCCCGAGCAGATATTTTTTCATTAGGAGTGGTGACATACGAATGCATTACCGGAATGAATCCTTTTCGGGCGGGTTCAGATAATGTTATTGAAGTTTTACAAAAAACGGAAACAATAACGCCAGTACAGTATTCTATTGAAGGAGATACACAAAGTCAGTTTATGGCATTATTAAGTACAATGATGGGAAAATATCCGTCAAGACGACCAAAGACTGCTGAACAGTCATTGAGATGGTTAAACGCAGCAAAGCAGACATTTGTTTATAAATAGGGGAGGTTGGATATGGAATTATTTATACAAATGGGGCATCAAACTTCAAAATTAGCAATTGAACATTTGGAGGATTTTGGCAGTGGGACAGTTATTTTAAGTCCTATGAATATTATTCCCCAAAATATAGGCAATTATGCGTCTAAAGTTCATAAAAAAAATGGAAGTATTCTTGTTGATCCGCAGTTATATTATCCAAGAAAAGTTCAGAAAAAATTATCTGAGTATGCGTTTTGGCCACAAGAAGATATTACAGCGTTAGAATCTGGACAGTTTGATAAGGTAGTATATGAACTTTCACTTTTAAATAAAGAAATTGAGGCAGATATGTTTTTACTGCCTTCAAATACTACAAATCAAGTAGATCATATATGGAACAGGATTCAAAAGACAATTATAGAGAGTGCAAAAAAATATATGCCAGATATAGAGCTGATTCACACAATAGCTTTATCAAGTGATGTTGTTAATGATGAAATGCAAATAGAAAAAATTATATCCTTTGTTGAAGAATGGGATGTAGAAGGAGTATATATTGTTTGCGAACACCCTCAAAAGTATTATTTAGTTGATAAGCCGTTATGGGTGTCGAATATTATGTCTTTGGCGGCTGGAATTAAAAGACAGCAAAAAAAGGTAATTGTTGGGTATGCAAATCATCAATTATTGTGTTTGGCTTTGACAAAATGTGATGCGATAGCATCGGGTAATTTTTTAAATCTTCGATGGTTTAAGCCAGAACATTTTGAAACAATAACCGAACCACAGCCTAGCCGTCGAGCGGTATGGTATTATTGTCCTCAGGCTTTAACAGAATATAAAATTCCTTTTTTGGACATTGCAAGTCGAATGAATTTATTAAATCGGATGGAACCGCCTCAGATAATGAAAAACACATATAGTAATATGCTTTTTAGTGGAAGCCTGCCTTCTTCAACAGGATTTAATGAAAAAGAATCATGCAGGCATTATCTTTATTGTTTGAGAAAACAATGTCAAAATAGTGTGCGAGAAACGTATAAAGAAACTAGAGATGCATATCTGGCAATGTTAGGAACAGCGGAACAGTTATTATCAGGATTAGGAGATAAGGGAATTAGAGGACAAGACAGGGATTTTACAGAAATCTGTGACGTAAACAGGGCGGCGATAGCGGCTTTTGATATGGCATATCAATTTCCTCTTTCTTGTGAATGGAATAATATATAGGGTGAAATATGGAATCAGAAAAAGTAATACAGGATTTAAACCAACGTTTTGCACAGCCGTTGCCAGAATTTTATAAGCGCAGGATTATATTCTGGTGTGATGAGGAACGGGAGTTTGAGGACAAACTGGATGAAATTACTTTAAATGATGCAATGCTGGTCGTGCTTACCGGAACCAATTATTTTGCAGTGAAAAAACTGCTGGGAGTGGAGGACACAACAGGAAATTATGTCATTTATTGTCCGTTTTCTTACGAGGAGCCAGAGGATGACTGGCTTATGGATATCAGGCTATACAGTGAGGAGTACCGCGCTGACCTGATTTCAAACTGGATGGAGGAGATGGGGATTCCACAAACCGCGGCACTCAGGAAACAGGTGAAAGAATACCGCAAATTTTTCAATGCATCTGCCCGCAGGGAAAAGATTACAAAACAGAAAAATACGCCGTCTGTGCCAGGGCAGCTTCATATGGCAGTGATGGGGACATTAGCAGGTATTATAGATGTTACGCCAAATAGAATCATCAAAGCAGTGCTCTGCGCAGGGTTGAATACAGAAACCAATAGGATTTATGATGATTTCTTAGACTATGGAGCGGATACTGCTTTTTGGAAAATGGTACAGCAAGGAACGGGATATGCGGCAGAAACACCGGATTTGGCTCAGTTAGCGGCGCATATTTTGCTGACTGGGGCTGACCGCACCATGCAGCCGGAGTGTTTTGCTGGGTTAAATGGATTCCTTTCCTCCGCTCATGAGGCGTACTGTTATGAGCTGGTATCAGACTGGCTGCGCAGCAATGATGCAGAACAGCTACATACAATTGCCTGTCGTATCGAAACGGAATTAAATCTTTTTGAGCGTTTTATGAAACTGGAAGTGGCGGATCTTGTCAGTACAGAGATATTTCCCTGTATCCATGAAGTTATTTTGATTCATTTGATGACAGAAATTGCGGATCATATTATTGATGTCAATGTGATAAAAGAAACGGTTGAGAAACGGCGGACTTGTGTTTGGTATGACGAAGTGGCAGATTTTTATGAAGGTATTCTGCAAGTAGCAAATATGCAGGCGTTTTTCAAAGACCACTCTGCGGGGTTTCATACGGCGCAGGCGGCAAAAGTCTGGAAAGAATACACGACAGAATACTATAGAATGGATACTTTTTACCGATTATTCCACGTTTGTTATGGCAGGAGTCTGAAGGCTTATCATGCGAAACTGCATGATTTATTCAGCCATGTTATGGAACAGGCAGAGGGGTTATATAAAAACTGGTTTTTAGGGCAGCTTGGCGCAAATTGGTCAAAGGTATGTGCAGAAGAAATGGAGTGCTATGGAAAGATACTGGATATTCCACAGCAGACTGATTTTTACAAGAATAAGATAAAAAATGCAGATAATCGGGTCTTTGTCATTATTTCGGATGCCTTGCGCTATGAGGTGGCGGCGACGCTTGTGGAACAATTGCGCAGGGAAACACAATGTCAGGTGGAATTGAACAGTATGCAGAGTATTTTTCCGTCTGTTACCAAATTTGGCATGGCGGCATTGCTTCCCCATGAAAAGTTATCGGCAGCGTATCAGGGGAATAAGATTCAGGTTTTGGCTGACGGGGAATTTACAGGCAGCGATTATAGAGAAAAAATATTAAAATCTGCAAGGGAGGACAGTATTGTATTAAAATACAAGGATTTAGTGGGTGCAAAGCGGTCAGAGCGCAGTGCATGGGTTAAGGGGAAAAATGTGGTATATATTTATCATGATGCGATAGATGAAGCCAGTCATACTTCAGATACGCTTGTTTTTCCAGCTTGTGAAGATGCAATAGCAGAGTTGATAAACTTGATACGGATTATTGCAAATGATTTTGGCGGAGTCAATATTATGATTACGGCAGACCATGGTTTTCTGTATACATACAGCCCTTTACAAGAAGATGATAAGACAGATAAGGCAGAATTTAAGAACCACCTTGTTGAATATGGCAGGCGTTTTGCTGTGATGAATAAGGGCGCTGCAACACCTCAATATTTGCAGTCTGTAAAATTTCTTGACGGGGACACGGAATATGAATCTTTTGCACCCAAAGAGAATGTCAGAATCAGAATGAATGGCGGCGGATTAAACTATGTGCATGGCGGTATCAGCTTGCAGGAACTGTGTGTGCCTTTGATAGAGTATCATTTTCTGAGAAATCAGTCAAAAGAATATCAGCGAAACAAGGAGTTATATCAGAAAAAACAAGTAGAAGTAACGCTTTTGTCTGCTTCGCACAAAATAAGTAACTTAATCTTTTCTCTAAACTTTTATCAAAAGGAAGCAGTCGCGGATAACCGGGCATCGGCGGTTTATCAGGTGTATTTTACCGATTGCGGCGGAAAACAAATCAGTGATGTGCAGAAGATTATTGCAGACAAAACCAGTGAGAATGGGCAGGAGCGCATATTCCGGTGCAGTTTTCATTTGAAGTCATTAAAATATGACAACAAAGAACTATATTATCTTGTGATTGCAAATGAAAAAGGAGAGATAAAATCACAGGTGGAGTTTCAGATAGATATTGCCTTTGCAGTGGATGAATTTGATTTCTTCGGATAGGAGGGGCGCATGGAAGATAGTCGTGAATTGATAAAAGAAAAACTGCGTCAGTATTTTGATGGAAAGATTGTGCGGAAAGATCTGACAAAGAAAATCAAGGAAGGTGCAAATGTGCCAGTCTATGTGCTTGAATTTCTGCTGGGGCAGTATTGCAGCTCTGACGATGCGGAAGTGATAGAGAAGGGCGTCATAAATGTCAAGAAAATTCTGGCGGACAATTTTGTGCGCCCAGATGAGGCACAGAAAATTTTGTCTACGTTAAGGGCAAAGGAGAGTTACACGATTATTGATAAAGTAACGGTTTCTCTGAATATACGAAAGGACCAGCACGAAGCCGAATTTTCTAATCTTGGGCTGAGTGGGATTGAGATTGAGGACGCTTATCCTGAGAAGTATGACCGTCTGCTGTGCGGAGGAATCTGGTGCATTATCCAGCTTGAATATATTTCGGAGAATAAGATAGAGCAAGAAGCTCTTTCGGGAATCGTAGATATTGATGGAAATCCTGTACATTCTAAAAAGAAAAAGTCAAAAGAACCTTCTTCTCCAATTAGAATTGTCAAACTGACACCGATTCAGATGCCGCATGTGGATATTGAGGAGCTAAAAAACGCACGAAAGCAATTTTCCAAGCAGGAGTGGATGGATATTATACTGCGGTCTATTGGCATGGAGCCGGATACGCTGACTTCCCGCGAGAAGTGGCTGCTTTTGATACGAATGATTCCTTTGGTGGAGAATAATTTTAATCTGTGTGAGCTGGGGCCCAGAAGTACAGGAAAATCACATTTATTTAAAGAAATTTCACCGAACAGTATTTTGGTGTCTGGCGGTCAGACCACAGTGGCAAACCTGTTTTACAATATGGGACGCAAAACTGTAGGGCTTGTGGGTTTGTGGGACTGTGTGGCTTTTGATGAAGTGGCAGGGATTCATTTTAAGGATAAAGATGGTATCCAGATTATGAAGGATTATATGGCATCTGGTTCTTTTGCGCGCGGCAAGGAGGAAAAAGCAGCGTCAGCCTCTATGGTATTTGTGGGAAATATCAACCAAAGTGTAGATGTATTGTTAAAGACTTCCAGTTTATTTGATCCGTTTCCGCCGGAAATGGGAATGGATACTGCATTTTTAGACCGAATGCACTGCTATGTGCCGGGATGGGAAATTCCCAAATTCAGACCAGAACATTTCACAGATGACTATGGGTTTATTACGGATTATTTGGCGGAGTTTATCAGGGAATTGCGAAAAGAGCAGTATGGAGATGCGCTTGACCAGTATTATAGATTGGGGAAGAACTTAAATCAAAGAGATACCATCGCTGTTCGGAAAATGGTGGGTGGTCTTGTCAAGTTGATCTATCCAGATGGGATTTATACGAAACAGGAACTGGAGGAGATTTTGCAGCTTGCGCTGGAAATGCGCCGCAGAGTGAAAGAGCAGTTAAAAAAACTTGGCGGTATGGAGTTTTATGATGTAAATTTCTCTTACATAGATTTGGAAGATATGTCAGAACATTATGTTTCCGTGCCAGAACAGGGCGGCGGCAATCTGATTCCAGAAGGAATGTGTAATCCCGGGCAGGTATACACAGTATCCCGCGGTAAATCAGGAATGATTGGCGTATTTCGACTGGAAAGCCAAATGCTGCCGGGGTCTGGAAAATTTGAGCGTACAGGTTTAGGGACTGACAGGGATGCGAAAGAAGCGTCAAATACGGCGTTTAGTTATCTGAAAGCGAATGGCAACAGGATTAGCGGAATAATCAGCACAACAGCAAAGGATTATGTTATTAATTATCAGGACTTGCAAGGAATAGGAATGACGGGGAAGTTAGCGCTTCCCACGCTGATCGCTTTGTGTTCTGTTGCGTTGAATAAGCCTGTCCTAAGTTCGACAGCCATTATGGGAGAAATCAGTATCAGTGGGACGATGCTAAAGGTCGAGGAACTGGCGAACGCACTTCAGGTTTGCTTGGATAGCGGCGCCAAGAAGGTATTGATTCCCTCTACTTCTTTTGCAGACTTTGCCACTGTTCCGGCGGATTTGATGAGCGCTTTTCAGTTGATACCATATGCAAGTGCGGAGGATGCAGTGTTTAAGGCACTCGGGGTGGAGTGAGGTAAATGTTGCTGTAGGTAAATGATAAATTGTCTATAGAAGATAGAGGATAGGATTTTATGAAACAGAATGAATATATAATTCAAAATCAGGTATATACACAGGAACAGATTGAGAAACTTAGTTTGGCAGAATGGGCTGTAAATCGTATAACCAATATGCCAAAGAGCTTGGTTAAGTATTTCCCAAATGTCATTGATGAGGAAACTGGGAGAAATTATTCATTGGAGGCATTAGAGAATAATACTGTATATTTGCAGAATCCAGATAAATTTGATGATGTTTATGACTGTTCCATCGTTTTTGACAAGTATGCGTATTCTTTTGCGAGATTAAGGTATTATGCGTCATATTGTGGTTTTGCTATAGAGGAGAACGATTACGGGAAATTTATATATGCGTTTGCTCAAAAAATATACGAAAAGGTTATAAAATTGCAGCAATGTGGAGTGGATTTAGAAAATGCATTGAAACAAGTATTTAAGATAAATGAAGATGGGACGAGCAAAGATAAAACACACTTAATGTTTGTACTTCAAATATGTATAGAACTTAATAGGAATTCTGCCCAAAAGGATGTATGGCAGATTGCATTTGAAGAGGCGTTAAACACAGAAATAGGTTTAATAAGAAAGACATTAATTGAAAATTTTAGAATTGCCTGTTTTTCAACTTCACCATATATGAATCGTATGTGGGCATCACAATATGCAAATAATCATAAAGGCTTTTGCATTGAATATAAGATTCCAGAGTATTCAAAGGAATATCTTAATATTTTTCATAATTTATTTCCGGTTATTTATAGCGATGTGCGAACAAGTGTGTTGAATGAATGCCTAAAATATATTGAGGATAAAAAGGATACGCAGTTAATAGAAGATATTTATAAATATGGAGTTTTGACAAAGAGTAAGGATTGGATGGATCAGGATGAGTGGCGACTGGTAAGCATGGGAACTATGTTAGCGGATGATTATAATTGCAAATTTTTTCCTATACAAAAAGTATATCTTGGTAATAAGATGGAAAATGAGGAAAGAAAAAAAGTAATAGAAATCTGTAAAAGAAAAGGGATTGCATATTCAGGAATAATACGGTTACAAGACCGGTTTGAGCTGACAAGCTGTGCTGGTTTATGTGAGCAGTGCCCGCGGTTAAAATAAATTCAATATAGAAACAATTTATATTTGCCCAATTAGTTACGCTCACTTTGGATATTAAAATAACTGCTTGAATAATCTTGAGTAAATTTATAAAAGTTCCCATTTTATCATGCTTTAGGATTTGGGATAGACGACTATTGCAACTTATCAATTGACAAACTAAAACAACTTGAAACCAAAGTTATGTAATGCGCATAATCAATAATATCAATCAAATATAGAAACAGCATTAGAGCATATAGAAAAAACCAAAATCGGTTGAATATCTATATGCTCTATCTCTGACATAATGGGGAACATAAGCAACAATATTCCAATTATTATTACAAGGCAGCGCTCCGCTGATTATACTTCTATTGATAGTATTGGGGCATAACATACAGTACTATGACACTGCTCCCACACTTCCACTGATTATACTTCTATTGATAGTATTGGGACTTAACATACAGTAGTATAACACCGCTCCCAAACTCCTACTGATTATCATTCTATTGATAATATTGTGACTGCATAGAATATAATTCGCTGTATACGCTGTTTTTTATGTTAATTAGTGTATTGTGTGTTCCGTTTTCTACAATTTTTCCGTTTTTTAAAACAATAATTCGGTCGCAGAATCGTGTGCTGGACAGGCGGTGTGAAATATAAACGGCTGTTTTTCCCGCTGTTAATTTATCAAATTGCTGGTAAATTTCATATTCTGCTCTTGGGTCAAGGGCGGCAGTCGGTTCATCTAAAATTACAATAGGCGCATTTTTATAAATAGCTCGTGCCAGTGCAATTTTTTGCCCTTCACCGCCGGAGGGTTCAAAGCCAGATTCATCAAACTGCTTATAAACAGGTGTATCTATACCATTATTTAGCGAATCCAAAAGACTGGATAATCCCACATTGCGGAGTATCGATTCAATATGGGATTTATCTGCAGTTTTTTCTTTTGCCAATGCCACATTTTGCATAAGCGTGATGGCGAATAATTTATAGTCTTGAAATACTGCAGAAAATAATTCCATATATTGGTCGTAACGATACTTTCGTATATCTATTCCGTCCAAAAGGATACGCCCCTCGGTGGGTTCATAGCATCTTGTCAATAATTTTATCAGCGTCGTTTTGCCAGCGCCATTTTCTCCGATGACTGCAAGTTTTTCTCCGCTGCGGATGGTAAGAGAAATATTTTTCAGTGCGTATGTGCTCTGCCCTTTGTAGCAGAATGAAACATTTTCAAAGGTAATGCAATGTTCCTGATTTAGAATAGGCATACATCCGCTTTCGTACATTTTACTTGGGATGGAAAGGTACTGCTCAACTGCTCCAAAATATACGCCATATGCCTGTATTTCAACAAAATCCTGCATAATTGTCCGCATAGCGCTGGAAAAGGCGGTAATCGTTCCGATATACAATGTAAAATCGCCGATGGTCAACGCTTTATAGATTACTTGGGACACCACGTAGAGATAGGCGGCAATCTGTTGTACAAATGTCATAAAAGCAGAAACAATTCCGGCGCGGATATGGAAAGCATTTCTTCTCCTGTAAAAATCAACAGCTGAATAAGCATATGTTTTTTCTTTGTCCAGAAGCCACTTTCCTAAATTGTTTATACGGATTTCTTTACCATATTGAAAATCCTCCATAATCTGACTGTAGTAACTCCAGCCGCGTTCGACTTTTACCGCTTCCAAAGAAAGTGCAATATCCTTCTTTTTCGCTTTGCTCTCAAAAATGGAGCTAATCAGCACGAAGGCAATAGACAGCAGAACCATCCAGAAGTTTAGTGACGCAATAATATAAATCATGCCGCATAGCGTAATAAACTGTCCCAAAATATCCAGTGCACATTCAAACAGATAAGAAAAACCGTGCCAGTCCCCATATAAAAATTTATTTGCTTTTTCTTTTAAATCAAGAAATGCAGGACTTTCTAGGTTTTCGTAATCGGCTTGTGTTAACTTCTGGTGCAGCCATAATCCCCAATCGGAAGCGACCTTTGCCCGCAACGTAAAACCCTGCAAGGAAAGCCACGACGTTAACATTGCCGAGAGCAGCAGATACAATGTAAACAGCATAATATAGATCCATACACTGTAAATTCGCAAATGGTATATTTCAAAATATTCCATGTGCTGTGGGGCGCTTAGTGCGTCAATAATATATTTGGGCATAATAACGCTTACAATAGGTATCATAGAACGAATGCATTGGTGCAGAATATGATAAATAACATACCGTTTATCCGAATGCCATCCGAATTTCATAAAAAAGCAAAATCCTTTAAACATATATTTTCCTCCGTTGTTACAGTTTTCCCCTGCTGGATTGCATTGTATTACATACACGCATTGTATGCTTTCCTAGGCTGAACTGTAATTTGCTGTTTTGACTTCGATTATGTTGTTTCTATCAGTATTTCTGATAAGATGTTCCCAAAAGGTATTTTTGATTTTTAATAGAAAAAAGTTGAAAATACACATTTTTTGGGCAAAAAAATACTGTAAAGAGAGATAACATAAATAGAAACGAAAACAGCCGCCGTTTTTATCGCGAAACGGTGACACGTAAACAAAACAGGAAAAATTCCCTGTTTTTTTGCTTATTTATGAAATTCTTTCTTTACAGTTATTTTAAAATAAAAGGCTTAAATGCACAGTTTTTCATAGTAAAAAATTTCCTCCTTCTGCTGGCTTAAATCAGTCCGCAGGCAAAACAGCGAAACTGAAAATGTGTGAATATACTGACGACCGTTTTTCCTCACTTTGGCACTAAATGTACATGGTTATTCAAATAAAGCTTGTCAGGGTAGCTGGCAAGTGTGATGTACGAGTAGGAGAAATAGGTTTTCTTTGGCTGAGTATAGCACAATTAGCATGGAATTTCAATAAAAGTTATTCAATTTGCGAGTGCCATTGTAACATAGCGTTACTTTTCACACCCACGCCAAAGTAGTGGGAATTATGCGCCAAAATGCTTGCACTTTAGCGTTTTGTGTGCATCAATTGTTGCAATTCACACCGAATGTTCGTAAATTGTTGCAAAATCTGGCATTGGTGTGAATTGTAACAACATAGCATTTGTTTTTGCTATTTTATTTATGGAAAAATGTATCGAAAAATATAAAATTATGGTACAATAGGGAGAAGAATGTAGGACATAGCAAAGGGTATCCCAAAATACGACAAAGCCAATGAATGGCATACTTTAAGTACGAAAAGGAGCATAAAACATATGTTTAATGAAAAAAAGCTATTATCTATTCTTTCTGCTTACAAACAACATTTTCCGAAGCACTGGGAAGATGAAAAATATAAATGGGAAGCCGTCCAGCATTTCCAGAATTATTGGAATATTTATGCAGAAGATTTTTGCGCAATGTTTATGGAGGCGACGGAACAAACGTCGACTCTTTTGACGAGTGTCAATAATTATCCGCGCAATATGATAAAAGCATTTGCCAGTGTCAATGCGGAGGCGGTTCGGGGAATGTTTCAGCAGCTTTATGATGAATCAAGGAATTTTGGCAGGCGTATTACACAGTTTATGGAAACCTCGGAAATGCTCCGCACGACATACGATGACGGCACATGGAAACTGCATTATCAAACGCCTAATGTAATTACAACATATCTATGGCTGCGGTATCCGGATAAATATTATATTTATAAATATGCTGAAGTCCGTGCCTTTGCGAAAGCAATTGACAGCGATTTTATTCCCAAGAAAGGCAATGTGATTTATAATATTGAAGGAACTAGAAAATTTTATAATGAAATAAGAACTGTTATTTTGCAGGATGCTGTGTTAGATAAAATGCTAAAAGAGTGCATAGAAAATACTTGCTATCCCGATTTAGAGAAAATTACTATGACAATGGATGTCAGTTCTTTTGCCAGCAGATATTATGAGCAAAAAGCAGAAGAATTTGAAAATGTGTGGTTTCCGTTAGAGTATTCTCCGGGGCTTACTGTTGCGGATTGGATGGAATTGCTGCAGAATAGGGAGATTTTTGATGAGAATAGCCTGCAAATTATGAAGTGTATGTTAGAGTATGGCGGAGAGGCTACCTGTACACAGCTTGCAGAGAAATACGGCGGTGATAGGAATTTTTATAATAAGGGTTCTAGTGCCTTGGGAAAACGGATTGCAGTGAAAACAGGCTGTCCATTAATGGAGCGCGAGGACACGGAAGGTGTGCGTTATTGGACGGTGCTTTATATTGGGCGAAATGCAGAGAAAGAGCAGCCAGGGAGCTTTGTATGGAAACTGCGGGAGGAGCTAAAGGCGGCATTGTTGCAGACTGACCTGTCGGGAGTGCCGTTGTATTTTTCAGCAGAAAAAGCACGGTTAGATCGAGCGGCAAATAGCATAATAAAAGTGCAATCGGAGTTGCCAAACCATACGGCAACTTATACAGTGAAAGCACAATCAGAGCCATTGGTAACAAGTACAGACATACTACAATCAAACCAAACTACGAATGTTACAATGAAAATATCTCCTGAGCAGTCAAAACCAGAAAATATAGATACAAAAACAACGTTAGAGCAAGCAGAAGTTAATGCGATTCAGCCGGAGCAGCTATCAAACAGTAGACAAATAATGTCGCCAGAGCAGGCATCAGTGAATATACGCACCATGCAGAAGGAACAAACCACAGATAGTACACTAATAAAACCGATTAAACATACTGATTCCAGTTCATTTACAGAGTATGACAAGCTACAGTCTAATGCGCGTTTTAAGAAATGGATGAATCCCATTGTCGTTGCTTTAAGGGAGTTGGGTGGCAGTGCTAATGTGCAGGATACCCATAATAAAATTATTGAACTTTACAATATTTCTGAGGAAGAATTAAGTCAAGTGAATCAGTCAGGGAATTCATGCGTTTTGAATGATATGGATTGGGCAAGAAACTACTTGAATTACGAAGGAATTTTGGATAACACTTCTGCAAGGGGAACTTGGACATTAAGCGCTCTTGGTGAGAAAATTGTAATATCGGATCAGTTGGCGGGAATGATTATTGCTAAATGGATAAGGATATTGGCAGCAAGAAGGGAAAATAAGCCCATTCCAGAGATCAACTTAGAACCATTTTATCAGTATTTACAGGGTACTTCTGTAGTAAATGAACCATATACCAAAGCAGAGTTCTTATCAGAAGTCTATATGACAGAAGATAAGTATCATATTTTGGTTTCCCTTTTGCGGCGCAAGAAAAATTTAATACTGCAAGGCGCGCCTGGTGTGGGAAAGACGTTTGCAGCAAAACGTTTGGCATATTCGATAATGGGTGAGAAAGATGACACAAGAATTGCTTTCGTTCAATTTCATCAAAGTTATTCTTATGAAGATTTTATTTTAGGGTATAAACCGCAAGGGGAAGGATTTGCGCTGACGGAGGGGGTATTTTACCGATTTTGTATAAAAGCCCAAAAGCATCCCGATAAGGATTATTTCTTTATTATTGATGAAATTAACCGCGGTAATATGAGCAAGATTTTCGGTGAACTCTTAATGCTAATTGAAAAGGATTATCGAGGCAGCGAAACAGTGCTTGCATATGGTGCGACACCGTTTTCTGTACCAGAAAATTTATACCTTATCGGTATGATGAATACCGCGGATCGCAGCTTGGCGATGATTGATTATGCGCTTAGACGGCGTTTTAGCTTTTTTGAGATGGAGCCAAGTTTTGACGCCAGGGGGTTTCAAGCGTATCAGGAATCTTTGCATAATGAAACGTTTAATGCGCTAATAAAACAGATTATCCGTTTAAACCACGAAATTCAGGAGGATGATTCGCTTGGCGAGGGATTTCGCATAGGGCACAGTTATTTCTGCGGGCAGGAAAATTGCACAAAAGAATGGATGCAATCCGTTGTCTATTACGATATTATTCCGATGTTAGAGGAATATTGGTTTGATAATAAGCAAAAAGTGCAGAAGTGGAAAGATAATTTAAGCGGTGTTTTCGATGATGAACGATAAAGGGATTTATATAAAAAATATTTACTATATGCTCGCCTATGCCTTTCAGGTGCTTTGTCAGAAAAATTATAGAGAAATTGCATCGGAAGAATTTCAAGATGTACAGGATTTATTTGCTGCGATATTGGCGCGGGGTATAGCACAACAGTTAAAGCAGGGGCTTTACCGTACTTATAGAACGAAGAGGGAAGAGTTCAGCGTACTGCGCGGCAAGCTTTGTATAAATGGGACAATCCATAATCAGATGCAGCGCAAAAAAGTGCTTTCGTGTGAATATGATGAACTGTCAGTAAACAATCTATTTAATCAAATATTAAAGACAACCGCATGGATTTTAATTCGAGAGCCAGCAGTTTTGCCAAAATACCGTGCCGATTTAAAAAAGGTAATGGTGTTCTTTGATGAGGTGGAGGAAGCAGATGCTATGCGGATTCGTTGGGATATGCTGCGTTACCAGCGCAATAATCGAAATTATGAAATGCTGATGAATATTTGCTATTTTGTGCTAAATGGAATGTTGCAAACTACGGAGAATGGCAGCTATAAAATGACTGCGTTTTCGGATGAGCATATGTACAAACTATATGAGCGGTTTGTTTTGGCGTATTATAAGAAGCATCATACATATTTAAACGAGGTAAAGGCAGCAAGAGTGAAGTGGAATCTGTCAACGGAAACAGCCGAATCTATGATTTGCTTTCTTCCAGTGATGCAGACGGATGTGTTTCTGCGATATCAGGAGAAAGTGCTGATTATTGATACAAAATATTATGGGAAAACCATGCAGTCAAAGTTTAATAAGCTTAGTTTTCATTCCCAAAATATGTATCAAATTTTTTCTTATGTAAAAAATCAGGACGCAGCGGGAACTGGAAACGTTGCGGGGGTGCTTTTGTATGCAAAGACCCAAGAAGCAGTTACGCCAGACAGCAGCTTTGTGATTGGTGGGAATCCAATTCGTGTTAAGACACTTGACTTAAATCAGGAGTTTTCTTTTATTGCGGCACAGTTGGATAAGATTGCAGAGGATTATTTTGGTGTACAGCAAAGTGCTATACAAAATTTTTTATGAATTTTATTTCGGCAAGCTGCAATTTGTTTATTCAAATCAACGAGAGCATTTTTATACTTTCGGCTTCGGCATTCCGAGAAAAAAACGCAAAACAGATATTCTCTTTACAATTTCATATATTAAAAATGTTGCAATAATGGAAATCAATACAATCAATAAAAATTGCCCTGCAACGCCAGTAGGTAATTTCAAGGCGAAAAAACCTGCAACCACCAAAATTGGCATATGGAGAATGTAAACAGAAAAAGACGCTTGGGTTAAATAAATGCTGACCCGGTTATGAAAGTTTAGCTTTGACTGCCCTATGCCAAGTAACATAATAATTGTCATCCAGCCGAAAAAAATATAGAGTCCTGTTATCCAGATGTTTCGGATATTTTCAAAACAGTACAGATAGGTATATAGACTGCCTGACAGGATGCAAATAGCCAGACTTACAAATCGGTATTTCTGTAGGTTTAGCAGAATACTTTCTTCCGAAAGGATATAATACCCGAACAAAAACAGTATCATAAATTGCCCTACGCTTTTCCCACCTATATTCAAAACATATTGGCAAAACCACTCTGGTACAAATAGCAAAATAATGAAATAATACGAAAGGCTACCAACTCTAAATTTCGGTAAATACTTCTTTTGCAAGCGAACAATGAACAGTGCTGTCAAAGAAATAACAAACAAATAAAGTAAAAACCAAAGATGTGCAGGAGTAAAGCCTCCATGATATCCTGTTAAATCGGTTTTCTTTGTAAAAAACAATTCATACTGCTGCCAGTAAGTACCTGTATACCCATTAAAAAATACTTCTGCAGTATAAGTCATTATAGGAACCAGTGCAAACAGTCCAAAGAAAAATGGAATGACTATTTTTTTTATGCGCTCCACAACAAATTGTTTGTTTGTCCTTTTTAGAAGAGAATATTTACAACTCATACCTGCAATAGTAAACAAAAAGGTCATATACCACGGGTACACAAAAGTTGAAAACACATAAAGAACGGTATTTGTGTGTGACCATATATAAAACCCACTATATTCGCCACCACTCCAAATCTGTGCCGCATGGAATGGAAAAAGCAACAGGATTGCCAGCCATCTTAAATTATCTATATAATATTTTCTTTCCACTCACATACTCCTTACGGTAATCCTTCATATGCCGATTTGTTCTTTTAAGCAATTTTCATATAAATTCACATTTGTCTTTTACAACAACGTTATCAGTATACCACGCCATTTAATATAATTCAACATCTTATTTAGGTGAAATATAGAGAATTTCGCTGCCCCGCACTTTATTGCCCCCCTATTATTTGCTATAGAATCATTCGATTATCTGTCCCTTACATATTCCTCATTGTGTGTCCTATAAACAGGACAATTATTCCTTGCATTTTCTGGCATTTTCATTTCCTCTATGAAATTCTACACCGCCTTTACATACACCTCTGCCTGCTCTAGTGTGCATATCCGGTTCTCTGGTGTAATCTCATCTCTTATGTCAGAAACCTTTACAGCCTGTTCCGTCTGCACGTTCCAGAATCCCGCCACCACTTCCAGTGTGGGGAAATGTATTTCCGCAACTACTATCGAAAAGTAACAGAAAAGGGAAGAACGCATTATGATCTGTATTTTCTGCAAAGTACCGAGGAAATACCAGACGATTACGAAGAACTGTCTTTGGCATGTTTACGCCAGGACGGGTTCTTCGAGGCAAGCACAACGCTCTCTAATATATGCCGTTTGATACAAAACTGCATAGAAGGACTTGAAAACTTCCACTTCCACCAGTTGAGGCACACCTATACAAGCAGCCAAATTCTTTAGAAGTATGTATTTAGCTATTTTAAAAGTATCTATTAGTTATTATCTTTAAGCATTTTTTATTAGTTGACAATATACGTATTATGTGATACATTAAAATTATTTATAGATTGTTGGAATATTGTGAGATTGCTCATTTATAAACTTATTCTGATATGTACAAAATGTTTTAAAGTGTTGTTGGATGTGCTTTTATGAAGTGTGAAAAATTAGCAGGAATGAAACTGGAAGAAAAGGATTTGGAGGGTGTTACAACAAACAGATTATAATGGAAGAAAGTTAAGTAAACAAGCAGTAGTAACAGGAACGCCAACATGGGATGTTGCTTGTTTTATTACAGTTACCCCACTTGTGAGATAGGATAATTTAAATTTATAGAAAGGAAGGTGGATCTATGGCATATGGAGGAGGCGGATTTAATCCATTGCGTGACCCAGTGCGCAATGTAGCATTGCACACTCAGATATTAAATACGGAGTATAATCGAGATAAAGCCGTTATATCCGATAAAGAGCGGAAAGCGGCTTACATTGGAATTATAGGATTAGTTGGATTTCTTATGGGAATTGTGGCATTGTTTTTTATTATGTAGATAACAAATGAATAGAGCTTGATAAAACAGATATTTAGTATGCCGCGTAGTGGGGAAGTTACTCCTTTACGCGGCATTTTGAAACTCTTTAATTTGGCAATATGTGAATGGAATATAGCAATATTTAAGATGTAATATAGAAAGTTCTCAAGTATAATATTACTTGTAAAATATGGGGAAACATTTAAACGTAACTTTTATCTGTAACTTACAATATTTGCGAGGAGGCAAAGGAATGTTATACATAGGGATTGATTTGGGAACATCCTCTGTAAAGCTATTATTAATGGATGAGAAGGGGAAGGTAGAGAATATCGTATCAAGAGAATATCCGTTATATTTTCCATATCCTGGATGGTCTGAACAGAATCCGGAGGATTGGTATCGCGAAACAATATGCGGATTGAAAGAATTGATGAACGGATTTGACGCAAGCAAGGTAGCTGGTATTAGTTTCGGCGGTCAAATGCATGGGCTGGTTATTTTGGACAAGGAAGACCATGTTATTCGTCCTGCGATACTCTGGAATGACGGAAGGACAAAGGAAGAGTGTGCTTATCTAAATAATGAGATTGGAAAGGAAACGCTTTCAAAGTATACAGCGAATATATCTTTTACAGGATTTACAGCACCAAAGATTTTGTGGGTGAAGAAAAATGAGCCAGAGAACTTTGTCAAAATTGATAAAATAATGCTTCCAAAGGATTATTTGGCATATAGACTGACCGGCGTGCATTGTACAGATGTGTCGGATGCATCTGGTATGCTGCTTTTGAATGTCGCGAAACGGAAATGGTCAAAAGAAATGTGCAATATATGCGGTATTTCTGAAGAAATGCTGCCAAAACTTTATGAAAGTTATGAGTGTGTAGGAACAGTCCGGCATGAAATCGCAGCACAGTTAGGACTTGGAGATAATGTAAAAGTCGCGGCAGGTGCGGGAGATAATGCGGCATCTGCGGTTGCGGCAGGAGCTGTAGGAGATGGCGGCTGTAATATCTCATTAGGTACTAGCGGAACAATATTTATATCATCAGCAAATTTTGGCGTAGACAAAAATAATGCACTGCATACGTTCTGCGACGCCAGCGGTGCCTATCATTTATTGGGATGTATGCTTTCGGCAGCTTCCTGCAATAAGTGGTGGATGGATGAAATTATTGGTACGAAAGAATATAGCAAAGAACAGGAAGCTATTACAAAATTAGGCGAAAATCATGTGTACTATCTGCCATATCTTATGGGAGAGCGTTCACCATACAATGATCCGGATGCAAGAGCAACTTTTATAGGTATGACAATGGATACTACACGTGCAGATATGACGCAGGCCGTTTTGGAGGGCGTGGCATTTGCACTGCGGGATTCTCTTGAAGTGGCGAAATCGCTGGGTATCTGTCTGGAACGTACCAAAATATGCGGCGGCGGTGCCAAGAGTCCTTTGTGGAAAAAGATAATAGCAAATATCTTAAATATGAAATTAGATATTCTGGAAATTGAAGAAGGCGCTTCCCTTGGTGCCGCAATGCTTGCGGCAGTAGCCTGCGGTGCATTTGCCAGTGTGGAGGAAGCGGCTGAAAAAATCGTTAAAACAGTGGATACCATTGAACCGGATGCGGAGCTTGCAGTAAAGTATGAAGCGCGGTATCAGCAGTATAAAAATATATATCCGGTGTGCAAGCCGTTATTTAGCAGATTATTATAAATAAGATAAAAACAAACGTTTGATAAAATGCCAGATTTGCATTAGGTTTTATTGGGGTTGTAGGAAAAAAATATTCCTGCAGCCCCAATATTTTTATATGCATAATTGTGCAGGGAAAATATTTTAGACAGATGCTTAGGAATTGTAAATAAATAACTTTTAAATAACGCGTAGGATTTTTCTTCGGAATAGAAGCATTTCTTATCTGTAATATTAAAAATGACGGAAAACTGCTCTTAATAGTACGAAAAATTAGAAATATATATAGTTATATTGCAATAATAAATAAATTATATGGTCAAATATTATATATTGTTCATAAAAAATAGGGGTAGAGTATGTAGTTTGACAGGTTTTAATTATGTTATGTTTTTTGTACAATTAAAACAGAAAATGGAAAACGGTGATAAATTGCAGTGGATATTATTAAGGAGGGACAGTATGTTAAAAGACAAACGTAAAAGAATCTGGGCATGGATTTTGGCAGGCGTATTGCTTACAGAAAGTATGCATCCGTCAACAGCAAATGCCGCGCAAATTCCAAAGGAGATTCTAACAGACGAAAATACTGCAGATACACAACAACCGAAAGAGAAAGATGAGGAGGAAACAGCAAAAGAGAGCGCTGTAAACGAGAATAAGGAAGAGAGTGCGGCAGAGGACAGCACGGCAGAAACGGGTGTAAAAGAAAGCAGTATAGAGGAGCAAAATACTAAAAGCAGCATAGAAAACAAAACAGAGGAAGACACAGCAACAGAAGAAAATACAAAGGAAGATCTGACGGAAACAGAAACAGATACAACGCAAGATCAAACAGAGATGGACACAACACAAGAACAGACGGAAACAGAAACGGACATAACACAGGAACAAACAGAAACAGAAACGGACATAACACAGGAACAAACAGAAACAGAAACGGACATAACACAGGAACAGACAGAAACAGAATCTGAAACGGAAACAGAAGAAGATTTAAAGGCTTTGGAAAGTAAGAGGCAGATTGCAGAGAAGGATAATATTCTTTCGGGATATAATACAAGTTTTGAAGGAGTAAACGAAAGCGGAAAACTTCATTGGTGGAATTACGAAGCAGGAGAACAAGGAAAGGGAAAGATTGCGCAAGAAAAATATGAGGAGAATCAAAATCAGCCATCGGAATGTGGAGAGTACTATTTGAAAGTTTATTCTGAAGGAGGAGAAAATAAGGCTTATATTGCTGCTTCAGAGATTGCAGGAAAAATAGAAACAGAGGTAACATATGAATTTACTTATTATGCAAAGTTGGCAGCAGGAGTAGATAGCGGAGAAGTTGAATTTCGGGTAACTAGTGCTAGTAGCGATTGGAATTCTCAGGAATTAGCTAAGATAGAATTAGACAACGAAATTACACTTGATACCACGCAATGGAAGCAGGTAAGTGGAACATTTCGGATACCAGCACATGACAAGCATTCTCAAGTGAAAGTTGAATTTTCGGGTTCGGATAGTACTTCTTTCTGCATCGACGATTTGAGAATTGCAGCAGTAAAAGGCGAAAATACAGGGAATGACAGGGAGATTCCTATTTCTGCGAATATCTTGTCGGAAAAGAATCCAAGCTTTGAGAACGTCGGCGAACAGGGGCTTCAATGGTGGAATGATTTATCATGGGGAAAGACAAACATTGCGCGTGGAAGTTATGGCGAAAGCGATAAGCCAACAACGGAATGCGGAGATTATTATCTTGCAGTAAGTCCAGGGACAGACAAAAAAAGTGGGGCACAGATTAATCACGAAGACATTGCAAAAATCATCAAACCAGAAGTAACCTACGAATTTACATATTTGGTCAGACTATCGGATGGAATGACAGGCGGAGATGTCAGGTTTCAGGTTACCAGCGACAGCAAAAGCTGGGATTCGACCAAAGTAGCTGAAGTAAATCTGGATAGTGAAATTATACTTGAGTCTGGTCTGTGGAAGCAGGTGAGCGGAACATTTCGGATACCAGCACAAGATAAGCATGAACAGGTAAAGATTGAGTTTCTGGGTTCAGATAACCTTTCCTTCTGCATCGACGACCTACGTGTGGCAGCTATCGACAAGGGAGATATTGCGTACGGCGATAATTTAGTAAAGAATCCATATTTTGCGGAGTCTGATCTTTCTGTATGGGAGAAAGAAAAGGGGAATGCAGACATAACGGCTGCAACAGCAGATGCGCCAATATTTGACGATATCGCAACATATGGAGTGATTGAAAATAGGAAAAGCAACTACGATTGTTTTGCACAGGATATGACAAAAGTCATTAAATCAGGAAGTTCTTATGAGTACTCTTTTTATGTTATGTTGGATGCCGAAGATTATAAGGACGCTCCAGAAGAACAGAGGGAAGTTTCCTTTGCGCCATATGTGACGGTTGATGGCAAAACTATTTATTGGAACTCTGATAATTCAGGGATACTGGACGGCGGATGTATCAAGGAAATTCCAGCAGGAGAGTGGGTAAAATTCGAGGGAAGCTTCAATCCTCAATTTAAAGGAGAGGCAGAAAAACTTATTATAAGAATTATAGAACAAGGAACAGAATACGGCAATGGGATTGGTGTAAAAGGCAAATATTATGTCACAGGTGTCACCATCCATGAAGTTAAGAAACCTGTCAAGGAGATTGAGCGGGATATCCCAAATCTAAAGGATACGGTTTCAAGCAAAGATGGAATCGGAACAGATGCCTACACAGGTGCATTGCTTACCGTTAACGATTTGTCGGATAAACCGCTGATGGATTTGGTGGAGAAACATTTCAATGCTGTTACATTCGAAAATGAAATGAAGATGGATGCCCTGTTTGACTACCATGACAATAACAATTCCGCTCCAGGATTTGAAACAATTAATTGGACACGTGCGGATGGCACAGAGATGAAAGACTACAAAGTTCCGACACTCGACTACAGCAGGGCGGAAGAGATACTGGATGCGCTCAAGGAATGGAATACAAATCACCCGGACAGTGTTATCAAAGTCAGAGGACATGTTCTGGTATGGCATTCGCAGGCACCGGAATGGTTTTTCCATCAGGACTGGAATAAAGATAACCCTGACGCAAGTCCTGAGGAAATGGATGCCCGTCAGGAATGGTATATTAAGACGGTTCTTGAGCATTTTACGGGAAAGGACAGTCCATACAAAGATATGTTCTACGGATGGGATGTCGTAAATGAAGCAGTCAGCGACAGCAGCGGCACGTACAGACATGAAGATGAAAAGTCAAGTTGGTGGCGGGTGTATAAGAGCGAGGACTTTATTGTCAATGCATTCCGTTATGCAAATTATTATGCGCCAAAGGATCTTGAACTTTACTATAACGATTATAATGAGTGTGTAGAAATTAAAGTATCTGGTATCAAAAAACTGTTAGAGGAAGTAAAATCTCATGAAAATGATGAACAGCTTCCGACAAGGATATCTGCTATGGGTATGCAGTCGCATCATACGGTTTCTTCACCGACAATCAATCAGATCGAGCACGCGGCTGTAGAATATGGAAAGATAGTCGGCAAGATACAGCTTACAGAACTTGACCTAAAGGCAAGCAATGAATTTGACGGAACAGATGCTACACTAAAGGAGGAGTATACAAGGCAGGCATACAGGTATAAAGAAATTTATGATGTTATGCGTAAGGTCGACGCAATGGAGGACATTGATGTCAACGGAATTACAATATGGGGTGTAATAGACGGAAATTCATGGCTTCAGGACAGCAGCGATGTCGGGGGCGGAGCGGATGGAAGCAAAAGACAAGTTCCACTGCTTTTTGATGATGATTATAAGGCAAAGCCTTCTTTTTACGCATTTGTTAATGCTGAGAAATTAGAGCCATATATTCGTAACATTACTGTAATGCAGGCGGCGGAAGAGGAGCCGTATGCCAATGGAAAGACCTATGAGATTCAAGGAATCGATGCCACATTTACTCCCGTTTGGACGGATACAGAATTAAAAGTAAAAGTGACAGTTAATGACACAAGTGTCAGTGAAGAAGACGCAGTCAAACTGTATATAGACTGGAATAAATCAGCGTCAGAAAATACAACATTTACGCCATCTGTAAAAACAAGAGCGGAAAGTCAGCCGTACGAGGGCGGTTATACGGCAGAGTTTGCAGTTTCACGGGAGCTTGTGCCGGCAGCAGGGTTTCGCTTAGATGTGGTGGTATCTGATAATGGACAAAATTACGCATTTAATGATAATACCATGAGTCAGGAAACGAGCAGCAAATACTATGCCTTGGCAATTACCAAGCCCTATATGACTATTGCGGGAATTGACAATAACATTATCCAAGTGGATGGTGAAAAGGAAGATGTGTGGGATCAGGCAAAGGAAGTCAGCTTCCAGATAAGGACAGGTTCTGCAAAGGCGTCTGCTTCCGCAAGACTTCTGTGGGATGAACAATATCTGTATGTGTTAGCAGAAGTAGTAGATCCAGTGCTTGACAAGACTTCGGAAGCAGTCCATGAACAGGATTCTCTTGAAGTGTTTATTGATGAAAATAATCATAAGCAGGATTCCTATGAGGATGATGACAAGCAGTATCGTGTGAATTATGCAAATGAACAAAGTTTTAACGGAGGAACAAAATGTAACGCAGAGAATATCCTATCTGCAGCAGTAGAAACAGAAAATGGCTATCGGATTGAAGCTGCTTATCAATGGACGGATATTACCCCTTCAATGGGAACTAAGATCGGTATCGATCTGCAAATCAATGATGCGGAAGGCGGGACACGAATCGGAACGGTTAGCTGGTATGATGAGTCCGGAATGGGCTGGTCGTCACCGAGTGTATTTGGCACTGCAACGTTGGGAGCAGTGATTAAGACACAAGATGTAAAAAACGAATTGGATAAACTAATCAGTGATTGCGAGGCGTTCTTAAAAGATGCGAAAGCAGAAGATTACACACAGGAAACATGGAAAGCGTTTACGGAAGCGTTTGAAGCAGCCAAAGCAGTGAAAAACGATGAAACAGCTGCGCCGGAAGCGGTGAAACAGGCATATGAAACATTAAAAAAGGCTAAGGATGGATTATTGCCTGTTACAATAACGGAAGTAAATCTCAAAAATTTAATAGAGGAATGTGAAAAACTGAAAAAAGAAGATTATACAGACGAAAGCTGGAATCAGTTAATAAAAGCATTAGACGAAGCAAAAGCAGTATCGGCAAAGCCGGATGCGTCGCCAGAAGAAGTGCAAAAAGCACTGGCGGCACTGAAAGAAGCAAAAGCCGGATTACAGAAGCCAGGGGAATCGGAGCCAGTTAATAAAGACCAGTTGAAAGAACTTATCAGCAAGTGCGAAGAACTAAATCCAAATCATTATACAACGGAAAGCTGGGCAATTTATCAAAAGGCACTTGACGAAGCAAAGGCAGTGTCGGAAAATCCAAAAGCAACACAGGAAGAGGTGCAGAATGCGGCAGCAAAATTGTCAGAGGCATTGGAAATACTTAAACAAAGAGAAGGTCTTTGGGCATTTGACATTCACGATATTACATTTACAGGAAAAGCGCTAAAGCCAACGGTGACGGTATATAATGGCAGGACACTGCTGACACAGGGCAGAGATTATACAGTGACATATAAGGATAATATAAAGGTCGCAGAAAATGCCAAGGCAGTGATTAAGGGAAAAGGAAACTATACAGGAACCATCACGAAGACTTTTAAGATTGTTCCGAAGAATGTAGCGGATGAAGATATAACAATTTCCGATCTTTATGTTCGGGCGCCCAAAGCAGGTAAGAGCATTGTTCCAGCGCCGATCGTCATAAGAAACGGAAAGAAATTAAACAAGAAGGCTTTTACTGTAAACAAGATCCAAGATACTGCAGGAAAAACGATTGACAAAGTGACAGAATCAGGTACCTATACTGTAACTGTGAAGGGTGTGGAAGCAAATGGTTACACCGGAACCAAAGAAATCAGCATGGTTGTATTAAGCAGCGATCAGGTGCTTATGAGTGCGGTAAAGGTAACAGGTATTCAAAATAAACCGTACACAGGCGAAAAAATTGAACCAAAATTTACTGTAAAATATGGAAGGGATACACTGGTACCCAATCAGGATTATCAGGTTTTCTGCGATAGTATAGATGTAGGAACTGCAACAGCAGTTATCAAAGGTATTGGACAGAAATATATCGGTGAGAAAACGGTTACCTTTAAAATTACAGGTACAACATTAAAGGCAAAGGATGTGACACTTGAGAATGCAGCGAGTTTGGTCTATACCGGAAGTGAGATAGAGCCCATCGTTAAGGTTGTGGGCGCAGAGCAGAACCGTGATTTTATTGTGACATATGACAAAAATAATCAAGCAGGTACCGCTTCGGCAACGGTAAAGGGCATTGGAAATTATACAGGAACGGTAAAGAAAACATTCAAAATCGCACCGTTTGATCTTCAAAAGAATGAGGGAAACAAGCTAAGCTATCAAACCGCCAACATAAGTGTTCCATATAGGAAAGGCGGAAGCAAGTTGAACGAAACAGACCTAAATATTGTCTTTAACGGACAAAATTTAGTGGAAGGCGTGGATTATACTTTGATTTACAAAGGAAATAAGAAATGTGATACAGCCACCGTTAAGATAAAGGGAAAAGGAAATTTCAAGGGAACAACAAATCCAGTAAACTTTACGATTGTTCCGCAGGATATTGCGAAGCTGACAAATCTTGTAATATCGGATGTAACGGTAAAGAATGCAGGGAAATACAACAACGTAAGTCTGACGATAAAAGACTTCGACGGAAAAGCTTTGAAAAAAGGGAAGGATTACAAAGTTGAGTATACAAAACAGGACGGTACAACACCGATAACGGAAACACCGAAAGCGGGTGATGTTATTCGTGCGAAAATAGAAGGCATTAACTGCTATACAGGTAGTACTTATGCTGACTTTAGAATTATAGAGAACAGCGCGGATCTCTCTAAGGCAAGCGTAAAGGTGGAGCCGCAGAGTTATACCGGAAAGGAAATTACGCTGTCAGAGATGAATGATATAGGAGAACGTCAAATTCTTGTTACAATCAAGGTAAATGGCGAGAAAAAGACGCTAAAGGAGGGTACTGATTACGAAATAGTGAAAAACGGATATTCCAATAATATACACAAAGGAACAGCAAAAATGATAATTCGTGGAATTAACGGATATGGAGGGATAAAGACCGTTTCCTTCAAGATTAAGGCACAAGACTTGCATCTTGATTGGTATGAAAATTTATACAAAAAGACAATGTCATGGTTTTATGAAATATTGAACTAATTGGTAAGCAGATAAAGCGCAAGCCCTTTCCGGATTTTGGAGAAGGGCTTGTGCCTGTGTTTAATTACTTACAGGAATTGAAAGGCTATTAAATATATCTAAAAGATATATTTATAAGATGCATTTTCGGGGCATTAAAAAGGGAGATGAAGTAGGATGGAAAAAAATCAAAAAGCAATACGAACAGGCAATGTGCTTCAAACGATCAAAAGCAAAATAGTGATTATGGGGGTTTTTTCTATTCTTGTTGCAGTCGGCATTGGCGTATTGGGGATTAATTCACTCAATAGAAACAGCAGCAACAGCGAAATAGAGTCGATAGTCAATGAAATTGATGTGCTGCAAACCAAAAATCTTGCACTGGAAGCACAATATCAATATTACATAGAACAAAGTTATTTAGATAGTATACTTGGCAACCTGAATCAGATGACGGCTAATGCAGAATTACTGAAAGGTTTAACTGGTTTGAAGTATAATGAAAATGTAGAAAAGATGCTTGACAGACTGGCAAAGATTCAGGCAGATTACAGCAATATCAGCAGTTTCAGTGCAACACGCGGGTTTAGCAGCGATGATGGTTTGTACAAACAATACCTGGAATCAGGCAGCATCTTGTCTGATAGTGTTTCTCTTTTGGTAGATCGGCAAGAGTGGATGGAAATCAAATGGATTGACAGCAGTATGTGGACGAGCGGCGAACGTGTGACAATTGATGGCAAAGAATATGTTAAGTTAATTTATCGCGGGCCTGTGCCGGAAAGCGTAAAACGGAATTTTATGGCATTCCGTGTGGGAGGAACGTTAACTTATAATAAAAACTGCTATATTACAGATGTAAAACTGGTTAAAGGAGCAGATGATACAGATATTGATCTGTCTGCAATAGAATCTGTTAATGGCTCTGGGCTTGCGTATGTGGACAGTGAAATAACAGAGTTTGATGCAAAACCTGCAATACGTGTTGGATGTAACTTTAACGCGGCAAATGCATGTTGGGAGGAGTTTGCAGCGCAGATTACAATCACCGATTATGCACCACAGAATTATTCTGATATAGAGTATACGCTGTATTTTGAACTGACAGACGGAGCATATGAATATAAATACGGTGGTTCTTATTCTGGAATTTATCTTTTCGCAAACAGCCTGGAACAGCTTGACAATTATGTAAGCGCTTACAGTAAATTGGTGGTGGAAGGCAAAGATGTAACAGAACAATATGCAAAAATAGAAGCACTGATTACAGAACTGGAGGAGAATATCCCGCTTTATACGGCAAGCGAGGAACTTATCCAGGATGCGCTTATGAAATTGGATGCGCAAAAGGAAATTTTACAGCAAATGAAGGAATTGGATGATAAAATTCTTGCGTTAAAAGCGGAAAATGCAGTGCTCAACGAGGAACTGACAGAACTATGCAGATTTGTCAGCAATATGGCATCAGACGATATGGAGGGGATAAAAGCATCTACACAAAAACTTAGCATTATTGTGATTGTGACGGCGTCTATTATACTTGTTGCTACAACCATGCTGATAGGCAGCAGTATTGATAAAAATGTGCTGCATTTTAAGACTGCTTTAGGAAAAATAACACAGGGGAAAATAAGTGTTAGGATAAAGGCAGATGGAAGGGACGAGTTTTCACAGTTTGGAAAGAGCTTGAATCTATTTCTGGATAAACTGGAAGGCAGTATCTATCATTTGCAGCAAATAGCAGCGCATCTTGCAGAAGCGGGGGATAAATTAGAAGACAAGGCGAATCGAACAAAGGGTGCGGCTGAAATAGTCAGTGCTGCTTTGGAGGATATTGCAAAGGGGGCAGTAACACAGGCAGATGATGTATCGGTTTCTTCGCTGCAGGTATCTAATATGCGTAAAAATATGATGCAAATTAGCGAAAGCGTAAGCGATTTATCTATTACTTCAAAAGGAATGAGCGAAAAAGGAACCGAAGCAGCTAAGATTGTAAAAGAATTAGGCAATACCAGTGATAAAACGACAGAGGCATTTATAAAGATATCTGAGCAGATACATAAGACAAATTCCTCTGTGGTAAAAATTCAGGAAGTTGTGAATTTAATTGCGCAGATTGCAAGTCAGACAAACTTGTTATCATTGAATGCCAGTATTGAAGCAGCGAGAGCAGGAAGCGCAGGAAAAGGATTTGCGGTAGTAGCGAGTGAAATTCAAAAATTAGCAGAACAAACGAATTCTTCTGCAAAAATAATTGATGAAATCATACTATTATTGTCAGATGAATCACAAAAAACAGTACAATCTATTAATGAAGTTACAGACATGATTATGAGCCAGAAGAAAAAACTAGATGACACCAAGATAAAATTCAATGTTGTGGAGGAAGGGATTATATCAACGAATGGCGGGATGCAAGTTGTATTAGAACAAGCGGATATATGTGGTAAAGCAGGGGCGCACGTAGTGGATCTGATGACCAATTTGTCTGCGATAGCAGAAGAAAACGCCGCAACTACACAACAGACAAATGCTTCGATGAATGAATTGAATGATGCGACAGCTTCTCTTGCGGCGACTGCCTTAGAACTGCAAAAACTGTCAAAGTCTGTTGAGGAAGATTTAAACTACTTTCATACAGAGGAAAAGGAATAACGGCAGTATAGACAGTAGGAAAGATTGTGTCAGGAATGGCAGTAATCTTTCCTGTTTTTATATATTTCTATACTTACGAGCGATTAGATTTTCCTTTCTGCACAGCGCGTATTGTCCGCTTATGCAATATGGACTGTGCAGAAATTGGAAAATCTTAGCGTTCGTAAGTATCATTATCGGAACGGCAAAGTGCACAATATTCCGTCGGTGTGCATTTTTTTAGCTTCTTAAAGGTTCGGTTAAAGGTAGCAATACTAGAAAAGCCCGATGCAAGCGCCACGTCAATAATGGGGTATCCTGATGCCGACAATAGTTCTTCCGCTCTGCGTATTCTTCTAAGCGTAAGATAGTCATAGAAAGTAGATCCTGTATATTGTTTAAAAAGTCGCGAAAAATGATATTTTGAAAAACATGCCACATCTGCAACATGTTCTAACGTTAAAGGCTCCATATAGTGCGTATTAATATACTGAAATACTGTATTGAATTTATTGATATATTCTAACTGCTTATAGGCGCTTAACATAGAAAGTTCTGTATTGTTTTTAATATTTTTTCTTCCAAGTTCTGCACAAAGTTCTAAGATAGAGGCATAAATCTTAAATTCACTGAAAGCGTTACCGCTTGTATATTCACTGTATATAGCAAGCATCTGATTCTTTAGGGTGATATATAATGTATCCTCCTCACATGCGGCAAAGAATAGCGGGAATGACAGCAGGAGCAGCAAGTTTGGGAAATTATGCATTTCGGAAAGTGGAGATAGTTCAAATAATATAATTAGCCGTACCCCTTCTGAAGGAGCTGCCAATGAATGAAGTTCTCCAGCAGGAATAATTAGGATATCTCCTGTGTTAAGCAGATAGGGATGTCTGCGTGCCGTGACATGATAACTGCCGTCTACAGGCATAATAATTTCTACGGCATTATGCCAATGTTCGGCATAATCTTCGGATTCCCGATTAACCCATAACAGAACAGAGGAATCTTTGGGATAAGATACTTTTTCTTGAGTTCCCTCAACAATTCGTTTAAATGCAGAGTCACTGTGAGATTGTGGTAGATGAATGATATCTGACATAGATACGTTTCCTTTCAAATATAGGTAGTATTATCAATTATTGCGCTATATGTTCGCAAAACAATCTTTTTAGGGATTGTTTGTTTTTCCGAAAGTGTTGCTTGATAAGCGATGATGGATTTTAGTAGGATGTCATCATCCTACAACATTGTTTGTTTTTCCGATAGTGTTGCTTGACAAGCTTTGATAAAGCAGTAGTCTGTGTTTGTAAAGCAGCACCTTTATAAAATATACGGTGTTTAACATTAAGGTAGCTAGGAACTGTTAAAGAATTAATCTTTACATCTGACTTGTCTAAATCTTCTGCAAAGTTAATTCTTAACAGTTCCTTAATGGAAATTATACTAGCAAAATGCAATGCTGTAAATAGATGATTATATGATAGAGTTACAATTCAGCCCAGAGCTTTGCACTACACTGCAAAGTCTTTAAGAAAGCGTAGTTATTTAAAATAAGCAATATTTGTAATAATAACGAGCAATTTTTGAGAAGAAAGAACCCAGAAATTCCGTTAATGTTATTTTTGTAAACGAAAAAATTGTGCATTTTGACTATTTTGTACAGTATATGGAGGAAAAGATATGGATTTAAACGAAAATCAAGAAAAATGTGCGGCGTATCGCCGCAGAGCAGAAGAATTAGTGGCACAGATGACGCTGGAAGAGAAGGTGGAACAGACATTGTATCAGGCGCCTGCTGTGGAACGACTTGGAATTAAAAAATATAATTGGTGGAATGAGGCGCTGCATGGTGTAGCACGTGCGGGTACAGCTACCGTATTTCCACAGGCAATAGGAATGGCAGCAACGTTTGATGAAGATTTAGTAGAAAAAGTGGCAGATGTAGTATCCACTGAGGCAAGAGCTAAATTCAATATGCAGCAAAAAGGAGATGATACAGATATTTATAAAGGACTAACCTTCTGGGCGCCAAATGTCAATATTTTCCGTGATCCAAGATGGGGCAGAGGACATGAAACGTTTGGAGAAGACCCATATCTTACCAGCAGAATGGGTGTTAGATATATTATGGGACTTCAAGGACATGATGAAAATTATCTAAAAGTAGCTGCCTGTGCAAAGCATTTTGCTGTACATAGCGGACCGGAAAGCGTAAGACATGAATTTAACGCAGTGGCGGGCGAGCAGGATATTCAAGAAACATATCTGCCTGCGTTTCGTGCATGTGTGCAGGAGGCAAAAGTGGAATCGGTTATGGGAGCGTATAACAGAACGAATGGAGAACCTTGCTGCGGCAGCAGACATCTTCTTATAGAGATATTAAGGGAAGAATGGGGATTCCAGGGACATGTAACCTCAGACTGTTGGGCGATTAAGGATTTTTATGAAGGACATGGGGTAGCAGCCAATGCGCAGGAAGCAGCGGCGATGGCGATGAATAATGGCTGTGACCTAAATTGCGGCACATTATTCACCTATCTTACACAGGCAGTGCGTGAAGGGAAAGTGAGTGAGAAAAGAATTGATGAGGCGGTTGTTAATCTTTTCACAGCGCGGATGAAGCTTGGTGTATTTGACAAAAAAGAAAATCCATTTGATGCGATACCTTATACTGAAGTGGATAGAAAAGAGGCAAGAGAGTTAAATTGTGATGTGGCATCAAAATCGGTTGTGCTTCTCAAGAATAAGGATAATCTTCTGCCCCTTGATAAAAGTTCTATTAAAACCATTGGAGTGATTGGCCCAAATGCTGACAGCAGAAGTGCACTTGTGGGAAATTATGAGGGAACAGCATCCAGATATATTACTGTGTTAGAGGGAATACAGGACTATGTACAGGATGAAGTACGTGTTTTATATTCACAAGGCTGCCATTTGTATAAGGACAGGACAAGCAATCTTGCGATGGAAAACGACAGAGAAGCAGAAGTAAGAGGTGTCTGTGAAGCCAGTGACATTGTGATTGCCGTAATGGGAATGGATGCAACACTTGAAGGTGAGGAGGGCGACACCGGAAATGAATATGGCAGCGGCGATAAGCCTACGCTTGCGTTGCCAGGGCTTCAGCATAATATCCTAAAAGTTGCAAAAGAATGTGGGAAACCAGTGATACTTGTATGTTTGACTGGAAGTGCTATGAGCCTTACCTGGGAAGAGGAAAATCTGGATGCGATACTGCAAGGGTGGTATCCGGGCGCACAAGGCGGAAAAGCAATTGCCAAAATCCTTTTTGGTGAATCCAATCCGCAGGGAAAACTACCCGTTACGTTCTATCGTACTACAGAGGAACTTCCGGATTTCGAAGACTATTCGATGAAAGGAAGGACATATCGTTATATGACTAATGAACCGTTGTATCCGTTTGGGTATGGATTGTCTTATACGACATATGCTTATTCAGAAGCTGCCTTTTTGGAGGAAACACCAGATGTTAATGCAGGCGTGCAGATTGGTTTTACGGTTACGAACACAGGAAAAAGAGAGGGTACAGAAACGGTTCAGGTTTATGTAAAGGCAAAAAAAGAGAATACGCCTAACGCACAGTTAAAAGGAATACAGAAAGTATTTTTAAAAGTTGGTGAAAGCAGGAAGTGCCAAATTTTTCTGCCGAAAGAGGCATTTATGCTGTGTGATGAAAATGGAACAAATAAGATGGCAGGATGTGAATATGAAATCAGCATAGGAGGAAGTCAGCCGGATGTAAGAAGTGAAAAACTTACAGGAAGCAGTACAATTCGGCTATATATAAAATAATACATTGCAAAGTACACAGGTTTTATAGAAATGGAGAAAGTGTATGTTAAAGGTTTTATTGGTGGACGATGAACCATTTATCCTTCAAGGATTATCAGCGCTGATTAACTGGGAAAACGAGGGATATGAGATTGTATATACATGCTCAAACGGGAAAGAAGCATTGGATTATCTGATAGGAAATAAGGTTGACCTTATTATAGCAGACATAAAAATGCCGGTTATGTCAGGAATAGAGTTGCTGAAAAATATAAGGGAAAAAAATATAACAGACGCATTTTTCGTTTTTCTAAGTGGTTATGGAGATTTTGTCTATACCAAAGAAGCAATACAGCAAAATGCTACAGATTATATATTAAAACCTGTACAAAAAGAACAGCTGATAGAACTCCTTGGCAGAGTTTCTGGGTTTGCGTGCACTGCAAGGCAGGAGAAAAAAAAACGGATCGTACCAAGCATTATGTATTATTCTGAAGGAGAGGAAAGCCTTCCTGTAAGTATTATTACAAAAGCAACTATGGATATGCTTTTGGAAGCTGTGGTAGAGAATGATAAAGAAAAGATGCAGTCAGCAGTTGCGGAAGTTTATAAACAAATCAAAGAGGAAGATATGGACGCAGAATTTGTGCGTATGAATATGAACTATATGCTGCTGCGGCTGGTTCATCTTGCTATGGAACAAGATCCTGATGTAAATCAAAATGAAATTATCCAGATGATACGTGAAAATGCTTTTGATGAAGAAACGGACAATGGGAATCGAGGGCACTTTGAGAAGCTGATTCATGATTTTGCAGATTATCTTTGCCAGTTAAGAAGCAATGTGTCACGAAGCGTTTTAAGTGATATAGAAAACTATGTGAAGGAACATTATAGTCAAAACATTTCATTAAAAGAATTGAGTCAGAAGTTTTTTATTAATAGCGCATATCTTGGGCAGATATTCAAAAAGCAGTATGGTGTATCTTTCAGAGAATATCTTAATAAATTTAGGATTGAGAAAGCGGCTGAGATGCTGTTGAAAACGGATGATAAGATATATGCGATTGCAGAACAGGTGGGATACCATGATCCAGATTATTTTATTAATAAATTTATAGCGGTGAAAGGATGCACCCCTACAAGTTACCGAAGAAATACAAGAAAATAGATTTCACTGGGAGGCGGTTAAAATGGAAAAAAAGAGAGAGAGCAGTCAATGGAAAGGTGCATTTAATACAGGTGTCTATCGGAATATGTTTGCAGAAGTCGGATTTGTGGAAGAGGAAATTGAACAAAGAAAGCAGGAGATATTCCAGACATTGTTTTATGGTGATGAGGAAGAACGAATATATTTTCCTGTTGGATCAGATATGGGATATATAGAGGATACTGGAAATTATGATGTACGGACGGAAGGGATGTCCTATGGCATGATGATGTGTGTGCAGATGGATCGGAAAGAAGAGTTTGACCGTTTATGGAAATGGGCAAGGACTTATATGTATATGGAAGAAGGAGAAAACAAAGGCTATTTTGCATGGTCATGCAAAACAGATGGTACGAAAAATGCATTTGGAGCAGCACCAGACGGAGAGGAATTCTTTGCAATGTCACTTTTTTTCGCATCGCACAGGTGGGGAGATGGAGAAGGAATATTTCAGTATGCAAAAGAAGCAAAAGAACTGCTCCATACCTGCATTCACAAGGGCGAAGGTCAAGAAACGGGAAGGGCAATGTGGGATAAAAATAATAAGCTGATACGCTTTGTCGCAGAAGTGGATTTTTCAGACCCTTCTTATCATTTGCCTCATTTTTATGAACTTTTTGCAAGGTGGACATACAAGGAAGATGCTGTATTTTTTCAGGAGGCGGCGAAAGCAAGTCGGGAATATCTCAAGAAAGCTTGTCATCCGGAAACCGGGTTATGTGCTGAGTACGCGGAGTTTGATGGTACTCCTTATCGGCAGGAATTAGAACGCTGGGGCAGACATGACTGGTATTATAGTGATGCATATAGAACCATAGCGAATATAGGACTGGATTACAGCTGGTTTGCTGCCGATGTGTGGGAGCAAGAGATTGCAGATAAATTGCAGGCTTTTTTTTGTGATACTTTGGCACAAGAGTATAGGGATGGTATATATGCTATAGATGGTACAATACTGGAAGGCAAAGCATTACATCCATTGGCGATGATAGCAACCAATGCACAAGCAAGTCTGGCAGCCACAGACAAAAATGCATATAAACTGGTTAAGGACTTCTTCAAAACACCATTAAGAAAAGGGAATAGAAGATATTATGACAATTGTCTTTACTTTTTTGCGTTTCTGGCATTAAGCGGAAATTATAGGATATATTAATCGAGATAATATTTTATGGGAAAGAGCAGCTGAAATAGCGTAGCCGAAGGGGCAATATTATGGATATTAGAAATAGAATTAAAGGACATAAAATACTAAAAAGGCTGTTTCATTATATTTTAGCAAACCTCAATAAAATTAATCTGCAAAGCAAGCTGTTGGTAATGCAGATACTCTGCGTTATTTTGCCGCTTATACTAACAGATGCCATTATAATTGGCATTGCAGTAAGCGGCGAAAAGCAGCTTATGCTTCAAGATATGAGCAATACGGTGAGTTCAGTAAAGTATGTGATTACTGAATATGTAAGTTCAGCGGCATTGCTTGCCCACAATATATACAGCAATCGGTATGTAAATGATTTTATAACGAAGACTTTTGAGTCCAATCTGGATTATTATAACAGCCAGTTGGATTTTATCAAAGATTCCCTGTATCCTGTCAGCAGGAGTGTTGGGTTTAATGGTGCGGTGATTTATGCAGACAATAAGGGGATTGTAAATGGAGGATATTTTAAACAACTCAATCAAGTAGAAGAAAAAGGCTGGTACAAGCGTCTGATGGAAGGAAGCAATGATATTATTGTAGATGTGGAATATTCCCAAAAGGGAAATGTGTATACAAAGAATTTTTTTCTGGCACATAAGATGGATTACTATAACAAGGGAAAGAGTAAGGATGTACTGCGGTTGGAACTGGATTACAGTGCAATTGTGCGCCAAATCATAAACGCAAATTATAATTCAAAAGTTTATGTCTGCGATGGAGATACCATATTGTTTTCAAATGATGGGAAGGGCGGGATACAAACGCCCTTTGCTTTTTTTCAATTGGATACCAGCGAGAAAGAAATTGTGACTGCGGCGCTACAATTGTATGATTCTGAGTATATTATCTACGTTTTGCCGCCGGAGGTTACAGCATTGGACAAGGTGATGGATTATTTTCAACTTATCTTGTTATTAATTGCATTTAATATTGTGTTGCCGTATGTTCTTATGAAACTGATTAGTAAATCTATTATTCAGCGAATTTCGGAACTTAGAAATGTCTTTGGCGCTGTGAAAGAGGATGAACTTATCTTAATACCGGAAATTAACGGAAGTGATGAAATTAGTGAATTAATGGAAAGTTATAATATTATGGCGGCACGCATGAATGGTTTAATTCAGACAGTATTTAAAAACAAACTTTATCAGCAGGAAATGAATATTGCAAGACAGAAAGCCGAACTTCTAGCATTGCGCAGCCAGATTAATCCGCATTTTTTATTTAATGCATTAGAAAGCATACGGATGCACAGCGTGTTAAAGCATGAGGATGAAACTGCTGATATGGTTGAAAAGCTTGCGTTGATGCACCGACAGAATGTGGAGTGGGGCAGGGATCTTGTAACAATACGGGAGGAAACCAGCTTTATCAAAGCCTATCTTGATTTGCAGAAATATCGGTTCGGAAACAAACTGTCCTATGTTATTGATATTGAAGATGAATGTATGAGTTATCGCGTCCCCAAGCTTACGCTTGTAACTTTTGTGGAAAATGCCTGTGTTCACGGTATAGAGAATAAACCGAGTACTGGCTGGATATTCTTACGCGGGAAGTATGAGAAAGAAAATAAGAGAGTTGTATTTGAGATAGAGGATACCGGAAACGGAATGGCGGAGGACAGGTGTTTAAAGCTGCAGGAGATGATGAACAACGTTCAGATTGATATGATAAAGGAAAGCATCCATGTAGGAATATTAAATGCCGCACTTAGGCTGAAAATGGCTGTGAACAATCATGTTGCATTTATGGTAGAAAGCGAAGAAAATGTAGGCACAATTGTAACAATTAAAATGTCAGATGTTACAGCAATATAGATTATGTGCAATTTGTATATCAAAACTGGATAAAAGGGTTTATTATTATGCAAAACTATAATTTATAGGGGTTATCCTATTGTTTGTTGGGTTGAGAAAATGGTAATATCCGATAAAATATATATGTAAAGCAAATGGCTGATAAGCATTTTTGCCAATCATATTAATATTGATTCAAGGAGGTTCATATGAAAAAGCGTAGAATAATGGCAGTTTTTATGACTGCAGCATTGGCGGCATCTGTACTTGGAGGGTGCGGTGGTTCGACAGATAGCAACAGTTCAGCAGACAATAGTAATTCAGCAGACAATAGTAATTCAGCAGATAACAGTGTACCAGCTATCAGTGAAAATTCTGAGAATGAGGACAATTCTTCATCCAATGGCTCAGGTGACATTATAGAGTTCACTGCATTTTTTGCAACACCGGGCGCAGAAATCAATGATGATAATGAGATACAGCAGTTAATTGCAGAGAAAACAAATGTGAAAGTAAAAGAAACTTGGCTGACAGGACAGACTGCAAGTGAAGCGGTTGGTACGATTGTAGCAGGCGGAGAATATCCGGATTTTATAGATGGCGGTGATGCAATGGCAGCCCTTTATGATGCCGGAGCCTTGGTTGCTTGGGATGATTATATTGATAAATATCCAAATATTAAAGAATTTTATACAGATGAAGAATGGGATAAATTTAGGCAGGAGGACGGCCATATTTATTGGATGAATGCTTTCCAGAATATTTATGGTGAAGATAAAACAACAACGCATAATGATGAAGCATTCTGGGTGCAGGCGCGTGTATTGGAATGGGCAAATTATCCAAAGATTCAAACCCTTGATCAGTATTTTGAATTGCTTAATTCTTATGCGGAAGCAAACCCTACAATGGAGGATGGTACAGCAATTATCCCTTATACAGTGCTTTGCGAGGATTGGAGATATTTCTGTATAGAGAATGCGCCACAGTTCCTTGACGGGTATCCAAACGACGGTTCTTGTATTGTAGACCCAGAAACACTTACGGTTATTGACTATAACACAACAGATACCGCATACCGTTATTTTAAGAAACTGAATGAGGAATACCATGCAGGCAATATTGATCCGGAATCCTTTACACAGACATATGATGAGTATATTGCAAAGCTTTCAACAGGTCGTGTGCTTGGTATGTGCGATCAGTGGTGGGATTTCTCCGCTACGGTGAATGATGTATTTAAGCAGCAGGGATTAGACAAAAAGGGCTGCAATTATGTTCCTCTTGGACTTACCATTGACGAAGGCATGGAGAATCAATGGTATACAAGCGGCGGTACGTTGAATGTATCAAGCGGCTTGGGAATCAGTGTAAGCTGCAAAAATGTAGATGCAGCATTTAAGTTTGTAGATGATTTGTTAAGTCAGGAAATTCACAATTTAAGATACTGGGGTGTTGAGGGTGTTGACTATCAAGTAGATGAAAATGGTCTTTTCTACAGAACAGAAGAACAGAGAATGAATGTTTCAGATACCGCATACAAAGCATCCCATATATGTAGTTACAGTTATTTCCCGAACTGGCTGGGAACCAGTAGAGATGGCATTAACGCAATGCAGCCGACAGAGCAGCCGTTTGAATTTATGGACAGTCTTGCGGAGCCGGTAGTAAAATGCTTTGAAGCATATGGTGTTAGTACATATCCTGGAATGATCGGATCTGTCAATAAGGCAGGTAAATGGTATCCAATGTACAGCTTCTCCAATACAATGACAACAGCGACCCCCGGCGGTGTAGCATGGACGAAGATGGGTGAAGTAAAGCATGAGTGGCTTCCGAAAATTGTTATGATGGATAACTTTGATGATGCTTGGGAGCAGTATATGGAAGTATACAGCGCGTGCAAACCAGAAGATTTTATCAGCGAGATGCAGGCAGAATTGGATAGGAGAGTTGCACAGTAAGTTTCTATGCAGTTAGATAATAGTATTTATGGCTGGAACGGCAACGGTAGGTTATAAGGTTGCCGTTCCGCAAAATATGTAATAGAGGGATAGAGGGGTGATGGAATGGCACGTTCGGCAGAAACGGCTGCGAAAGATAAAAAAATCACATGGAAAGAGATAAAACGTCAAAAAGTATTGCTGATATGGTCAGCGATAATTGTAGTGTATGGGTTTATTTTTTACTATCTGCCGCTAGGCGGATGGATAATGGCGTTTCAAAATTATAAACCCAAAGATGGATTGCTGCATTCTAAATTTATTGGTCTTGATAAATTCAAGTTTCTTTTTACAGACGGGACTTTTATACAAGTAGTGCGTAATACCGTTGCAATGGGTGTTATAAATTTAGTTGTGACGTTTGTAATGGCAATTGTATTTGCAATCCTATTAAATGAAGTAAAGAATAATTTTGGAAAGAAATCAGTACAGACAATATCTTATCTGCCGCATTTCCTTTCATGGATTATTGTAACAGGTATTTTACATGATGCATTATCTGGAACAGGTATTATAAATGAACTTCTTATGCGTTTTCATTTTATCGATCAGCCGATAAACTTTTTTGCACATCCCGGTTATTTCTGGCCTATTGTTGCATTTGCAAATGTGTGGAAAGAAACTGGATGGAATGCCATTATTTATCTGGCAGCGATAACAGCGATAGACCCATCGCTCTATGAGGCGGCGTCTATGGACGGAGCAGGCAGATGGGCAAAGATTAAGCATATTACACTTCCAAGCATTCGACCAACAATTATGATTTTGCTCCTGATGAATGTGGGCAATGTATTGAATGCAGGGTTTGAAATACAGTATCTGTTAGGAAACGGTCTTGTAAAGAGCGTTTCTGAAACAATTGATATTTACGTTTTGAAATGGGGCATTAGCCAGAATGACTTTTCGCTTGGTACTGCAGCAGGTATCTTTAAGAGTGTTGTCAGTATTATACTGATTGTGATTGCGAACCAGCTTGCAAAACGTGCAGGTGAAGAAAGGCTGTTCTAGCAGATAAATCATAGGAGGTTAAGAAGAATGAATAAGAAGAAAACATCTGCAGCTGATAAAGCATTCACGATCTTCAACACAATTTTTATGGTGGCATTTGTGGTAATTACGCTGTACCCAGTGCTGAATACGCTTGCTATATCCTTAAATGATGGTATTGACACGGTTCGCGGTGGGATATATCTTTTTCCAAGAAAATTTACACTGAAAAATTATCAGACAGTGCTTCAGACACAGAACTTAAAGATAGGTGCATATATTACCGTTGCAAGAACAATTATAGGCACACTTCTGGCGCTTGTGCTAAATGCAATACTGGCATTTATTGTAAGCCGTAAAAAGTTCTTGTTTAAATCCCAGCTATCACTTTTCTGGGTAATAACAATGTATGTGAACGGCGGTATGATCCCAACATTTCTCGTATATAAGGGACTTGGGCTTACTAACAGCTTTTGGGTGTATGTAATACCGGGGATGATTAGCGCATTTAATATGCTGGTGCTTCGTACCTATATGCAGGGACTTCCCGATTCGCTGGAAGAATCGGCACAGCTTGACGGGGCAGGATATACAGTAATTTTTACAAAAATTATCTCGCCTTTATGCAAGCCTGTATATGCTACCATTGCTTTGTTTGTGGCTGTATATCAGTGGAATTCATGGTTTGATGCAATGCTGTACAATCGTATGAGTTCACAGTATACAACGCTTCAGTATGAATTGATGAAACTCCTCTCCTCAGTCATGCAGCAAAGCGGCAGTGCTGACGCAGCAAAGAACACAGCAGCGGCAGTAACGCCTGCCTCCGTAAGAGCGGCAGCAACCATTGCAACAATGCTTCCAATAGTCTGTCTGTATCCATTCCTGCAAAGGTATTTTGTAACAGGTCTTACCATTGGTGGTGTTAAAGAATAAGATACATATAAGACGGAATTGCATATTAATATACCTGTGGCAGAATTTGGCAGTGCCGCAGGTATATTTTTCGTAAGGCAGCTTTTTGGGAATACTGCTTATTGGAGCGGATTCTTAATGGGGGGTTATGGCAGTTGCCTTTTCTCTTCCTTCGTTTCCATAGTCCAGCAGTTCGACAGCAAATCCAGATGCAGAACCGGAACAACTGCCTCTCTTGGGAAATAGTTATAACTGTAACCTACCTCAAAAATATCCCCTAAATTCATCATATGTACACCGCATTTATGGTCATTGCAGATGGAACGCAGCCACCAATGACAACTATAATCCTTATGATTATCAGGGCGGAGCCAGACACCACGCGCATGGGCATAGTTGCTTGCTTTCATAATGCGGTTTGCCTTTTTGTTGCGCTTGTGCTCCCAGTCGATGCGCGCATCCCAGAAACCATAAATCGTATTGCGCAGTTCTGGAATTGACAGCAGATAGATAAAATCGTTTGTATTATTGCCGCAGTCAGCATGATAATGAAATTCTGGTACGGCGTGATTTATTACCTCCTGCTGTACAATGGCTTTCTGCTCACTGCTGTTAAATGCCGTTTGATAAAAGTCGTTGTTTAGCCAATGGCGGAGAGAACAGGTTTCCCATGTAATTGTTTCAAATGTATTATAAGCCTTGATATCATGGAACATCTTACAGTCCAGTCCAATGTCTGCGATAACAAACAATGTTTTTTCATTATTCTGCATTACGCGCCATTTGATTGGTTCCCATAGAAAGTAGCGAAAATCACTGTTGCCGAAAAATTCCGGATTGGCGGCGTCCTCTTTGCGCAGACGTCGGTATTTTGTGCCATTTACCCACGCGTCGCTGGTTTCTGTGTAGTCTGCCTGTTTAATGGCGGGTGTTAAGTCTGCTTCGTTTACTTCGGACTGCGGATAACTGCCAAAATAGACATAACTCCAAATTGTCTGTCCTGTGACAGTGTGGTAGGCTGGATTTGCAGGCGCTAGGTTTGCTTCCATTGTTCTCCTCCTTGTATCTTGATATGTATACCAGTTAATAATTTGAACGTGATTTTTTATATTTATATCTCCTGCGTGCTTTGTACGTATACGAATCAATAGTTTGACAGTTTGCTTTCAAATTTAGGCTTTAAATTTAGGTTTTAATCTTAGGCTTTAATCTTTAACCTTAGGCTTTAATCTTAGGCTTTAATCTTAGGTTTCAATCGAAATGGCATAATCTAAAATCACATTTCCAGTTTCATCTGGTGTGGTAAATCTTGGGCAACTATATCGTTCAAAACACCAATTATCCTCTTTGCGTTTGATATTATGTGCCTTTAATTCCTCTAAACACATATTGTGTGTTTCCATTGTGTAAAACTCGTTACTGTCCTCATTATCATACAAATAGCATACCGCATAATCCAATGGTTCGATATCAATATGTTCAAAACCCTCAGGAACTTCTGTAGTCACGGGGAATAACATACCAATCCAATATTCGGGCATACCGTTTACAATACGCACCGCACTAAGATAAGCGTCCCCATTAAACGGAAGACTTTGATTTTTTTCTAATATCGAAAACCAATTATTTTCCCACCATTCGCTCCAATTTAAGCCATTTACATATTTCTTGCCAATCAACCGTGCTGCTGGGCAGTTTTCTTTTTTTATCTCTAAAATTTTGACGGACATTTCTATAATCTCCATAATTATATTTTGCTGCATTGTTCGATATTTTTATCTTACCACAAATGTGTATACAATTCTATAAAAATTTGCTATGCAAATGAAAAACCCAAACAAATTTTATTGTGTAATTAAGTATTTTTTTGTATAATTGAAGTACAGCAAAAGCAGGCAGTAATGTATCTTGGTTGGTATAGTCCAGCTTAGTTTAGGGCTTTGCACTGTGCTGCAAAGTCCGTAAGACAGCGTAGAGATTGCGATGCATCCAAATTTGCTCGTAAAATCCGTCCCTGCGGTTGTAGGATTTCCCACCCTAAAGACAGCGTAGAGATTGCGATGTATACAAATTATTGCGAAGCGATTTTGCATGGCATGATGCGTTATAATTGAGCAAGGTTGAATTGTAACTTTGAGATTAGGAACTGTTCAGATTCATTCTTTAACAGTTAAAATTTTTGAGTAACCTGACTACATTACGCCAGCCATATACGTTTAACCAGTGTAGTGCGGTAAATTCTGGCGTTATGCAGTATAACTGGGGATTGGAGGAAAGACTGCGTATAGCAGATAGTCGAGAGAAATGTCAATAAATATAACCTTATTTTATTCCATATTGCATCTGCTGGTAGATGGTATCTGTGCATTTGCAATGTTTGCAATATTCCTTCCACAGAGAGAAGGAATGCTTTTTTTGATACTATATAATTTCTGCGCCTTTGCGTTGCAAATGCCGTTTGGTGTTATTTTAGATATGCTGCAAATACGGCTGGAGCAGAGGGCGCATTTTTATATAAAACTGCAATTAGATCAGGCAGATGCCATGCCAGAAAATAAAAATTGGTTAGCGACGAAGGATTTCTTTGCAATTGAAAATAAAAAACAGATGTTATGTTTGATAACCGTGGCAGTAGGATTATTGTTTACCATTCTTGGCACTGTGACACATCCTGTGATTTTGGGAATTGGAAACGCACTATTTCATATTGGCGGTGGTGTGGGAACCATTCACGAGGATACGGCAAAAAACTGGAATGGCAAAGGGCTGGGCGTTTTTGTAGCGCCGGGTGCGCTGGGGCTGTATCTTGGTACGATTGCAGGAAAAAACGGGATACGAAGCTCTCTGCTTTGGATAATGTGCGCTCTTTTGGCAGGCTTGTTTGTGGCACTGTTATATTTATGGAACCGCAGCATAAACGGCAATAAAGACAAGCAAATTAAAGAATATGAATTGCTGCTCAAGCAAATGCAATTAAAGCAAATGCAATTAAAGCAAATGCAATTAAAGCAAATGC
>ERZ778495.257-NODE-257-length-55955-cov-8.753220_pt1 | contig 55955 bp, 57 predicted proteins | sample MGYA00433100_ERZ778495 | MGnify/ENA primary metagenome ERZ778495 (study PRJEB29527, sample SAMN07138962) | mouse gut metagenome | material: feces | host: mouse | place: China:Nanjing | collected 2016-01-25 ...
GCGTCCTGACCGGGCAGCTCCTCCAGACGGTTGGACATCTCGCGCAGCGCCTGGGCCCAGCGCGACGTGGAGTCGGCCATGACAAGCACCTTGAGCCCCATGGCGCGGTAATACTCGCCGATGGTCATACCCGTGTAGACCGACGCCTCGCGCGCGGCGACGGGCATGTTGGAGGTGTTGCAGATGATAATCGTACGCTCCATGAGCTTGTGGCCCGTGCGGGGGTCGACCAACTCGGGAAACTCCTTGAAGATTTCGACCACCTCGTTGGCTCGCTCGCCGCAGGCCACCATGATGATGACGTCGGCGTCGGCCTGCTTCGAGATGGCGTGCTGAAGCACCGTCTTGCCTGCGCCGAACGGCCCGGGGATGAAGCCCGTACCGCCCTCGGCCATGGGATTGAACGTGTCGATGGCGCGCACGCCGGTCTCCATGACGCGGGAGGGGCGGGGCTTCTCGGTATAACAGCGGACCGCCTGCTTGACGGGCCATTTCTGCACCATGGTGATGTTGTGCTCGCGGCCCTCGGCGTCGACGACCACGGCCATCGTGTCGGTAATCTTGTACTTGCCCGCAGCGGCGACGCTCTTGACCGTATAAGTGTCGGTCATCGTGAACGGCACCATGATTTTATGGGTGAGCCACTGCTCCTTGACCTCGCCGAGCCACGAAGCGGCCGACACCTTGTCGCCCTCCTTGGCCAGCGGCGCGAACTCCCACTCGGCCCCGAAATCGACGGGCTCGGTCATCGAACCGCGGGCGATGAACAGACCGTCCATCTTTTCGAGGTCGTTCTGCAGACCGTCGTAGTTGCGCGACAGCAGACCCGGAGCCAGCGTCGCTTCGAGCATGTGACCCTCGAATTCGACGCGGTCGCCGATTTTCAGACCGCGCGTGCTGTCGAACACCTGCACATAGGCCGCATCGCCCATGACCTTGATGACCTCGGCCATCATCTTCGTATCGCCGGCATACACGTAACATATCTCGTTCTGGCCCACGGGTCCGTCGGCCTTGACGATGACGATGTTCGAGATGATGCCGTTTACACGTCCAGTAGTTTTCATTTGTATGCTTTATTGTTTTTCTATCAGTTCCTTGCCGTCCAGCTCGGCCAGCAGCCGGGCGAACATTTCGCGTCCGCGCGCAGGGTCGAGCAGCGTCCAGCGGGCCACGATGTTGACCCGCACCAGGTAGGAAAGAACGGCGTTGATGTCGAAATAATCGAACGTGGCGAGTTCGAGCGCCTCGTTCCAGCGGATAAGGTCTATCTTGCGCTCCTTCTCCACAAGGTTGGCTTCGTCGCCCACGGCCGCGATCACGGCGTCGATATAGCCCAACTCGCCCCGCAGACCGAAGTCGGCGGCCGAACTGCGCTGCAATTGCTCGACGACGTCGCCCCCGCCGACGGTGACTTCCTCGACGGGACGTCCGGCGGCCCGGGCCGTCACGGCGGCGGTCAGGTTGCGCAGGTTGCGGTCGAACACGGCCCATGCGCGCAGGAAGCGGCATCCCTTGCGTTCGCAAAGGTCGTAATAGGCCGCGAAGAGCGACTTCTCGAACCGCCGGGCGGTATCGACCGTCTCGGCATCCTCGCCCTCGGGGTCGTTGTACGCACGCACCACGCGGGCCAGCTCCTCGGGCAGCCGGGAAGGACGCTTCAGCTCTTCGGCCAGCTCCTCGCGCGAAAGGTTGCCCAGCGGACTGAACGCCGAACGCCCGGCACGCAGCGCGGCCAGGTTCTCGCAGTCGTAGTAGGCGTCGAGCAGCCGCACCTGCCGGGCATCGCGCTCCGTGAGGGCCTCGAATATCTCGGCGACGATGGCCGCCGCGTCGAACCCCTTGGTATCGGCGTCGAGCGCATACTCGCGAAGTCCGGCGACGAGCGTATAGTAATTGGTCGCGAACATCTTGCCTACGCCTTGAACAGCATCCGGGAAACTTTCTCGCGCAGGTACTCGCCCAGCAGGGCCTCCATGTCGGCGTCGGAGAACGAAATGTAGTAGCCGCCCTCCTTGGCGCCGACCTTGAACCCGGTGCGGACCTCCTTGGAATAACCCACTTCAATGCCTGCGGCGAGCAGCTCCTTGGCGCTCTGCTCGAAAGCGGCGTCGAGCTTCTCGCGCTCGCCCTCGGGCAACAAGGCTTGCAGCTCAACCTTGCCGGCATCGGCACCGTTCCAGTTCTTGGCCACGGCCAGCAGCATCTCCTTGATGAACGCAGGGTCGACGGCAGCTTCCTTAACACCCGCCCCGGCAGCCTCGGCGACGATCAGCGAAGCGATTTCGGACTTGATGCGGGCCACGGCCTGCTTGCCGGCCAGCGCGATTTCGGTCAGCGTGTTCTTCTCCACGTCCTCGGCCTTGGCCTGCGCCTTACGGAGAATCTCCGCGGCCTGCGCATCGGCGTCGGCCACGATCTTGTCGGCCTTGGCACGGGCCTCGGCCACCAGCCGCTCGGCTTCGGCGCGGCCCTTCTCCAAACCCTCGTCGTAGAGCGTCCGGGTCAACTGTTGAAGTTTGTTTTCCATAGCGATTTATCTGTTTTGATTTTCGTTTTCCGATTCGCGCAACAAATTTAATAAAGATTCTCAGAACAACAAGCCGCCCCGCGAACAATTTATCCCCATTTCGCCAACAAATCGCCCGAAAACGACAAAAAAGCCCCCGCGAGGTTTCGGCTTCGCGGGGACACGGACTTAACAGCGCATGCAGCTTACTGATGCTGAGGACGCAGCAGGTCCTGCACCACCTTGACGGGCGAGAAGGTCGACACGGGCACGTCGACGAAGACGGTGTTCCAGCGGGCCATCGCGCCGTTCCACAGCCCCGGCAACTCCTGCGCGCGCAGCTCGCGGCCGCCCGACGACTTCGACGAGATGAAGCCTGTGGAGGGGTCGGTGTAGTTGCGCAGGTCGTATTTGCCGCCGTCGGCCTTGCGCACGCCGCACACCAGGTCGACCGGGTTGAAGTGGGTCGCCGACTTCATCAGCGGCATGTCGTCGGGCCCAATCTGGCTCGATTCGGCAATCTGGAGCGATTCGGTGCCGTCGGGATTGGCCACCCAGAACGGACCGCCGCCCGGCTCGCCCTCGTTGCGGACCATGCCACAGACACGGATAGGACGGTCGAGGATGCTGCGCAGCAAAGCCGCATCGTAACGCTCGGGCAGCTTCACGCACAACTCCTCGCGGACGAATGCGGCGACCTCCTCCGAATCGGCCGTACCGGCGTCGAGCGCTTCGAGATAAGCGAACGCCCGCTCCTGCAACCCGAGCAGCACGCCCGCCAGCACCTTTTTGAAACGGACCGTATCGGCGCGCAGGGCGTCGGTCGTGACGTTGTCGATGTTCTTGATGAAAATCAAGTCGGCGTCGATTTCGTTCAGATTCTCAATCAACGCACCGTGACCCGCAGGACGGAACAGCAGTCGCCCGTCGTCCTGCCGGAAAGGCGTGTTGTCGGGATTGACGGCGATGGTGTCGGTCGAGGGCTTCTGCACCGAAAACGAAATGTCGTAGCGGATACCAAAACGTTTTGCATAGGCCGGGACCTTCTCGGCCAACAGCGCCTCGAAACCCGCCCGGTGCTCGGGCGAGACGGTGAAATGGATACGGGCCACGCCATCGGCAGCGGCATAGGCGGCCGCCTCGACCAAATGTTCCTCGACGGCCTTGCGCGCCCCGTCGGGATAGGCATGGAACGTCACCAGCCCCTTGGGCTTGGACCCGTAGCCGAGCCCCTGCCCCACGATGGCGCCGACAACAGCCTTGTCGTCGGCCCCCTCGGGCAACACGGCCTTGAGCTCGGGCCAGAACGCGAAACGCCCGATATTTTGCAGCAGGGTGTCGATTCCTTTGCCGCGCTTATCGTCGTTGACGAACTCGAACAGCTCCTTGAACATGCGCGTAGCGGCGCCCGAAGCGGGCACGAACTTCACGACGGAACGCGACGCGGCCGCCGCGTCGTAACGGGCCACGGCCGCATCGGCCGCCGCCGGGCCGAGCACCGCAATGCCGTCGCCGGGCGAAGCGGCCCGCACGACCCTGAGAAAGGGAAAACCGCGCCGGAAATCGGCGATTTGCCGCTCGACCGCTCCGGGCGTCAGCCCATGCCCGGCGATCTGCTGGAGGTCTTCTTGTGAAAACATGGTTGTAAGGTATTTAGGTTTCAATCGGTGGCTTTATCGGCGACATCTTCTGTCGAAGATACGAAATTTATTTCTAACTTTGCGCATCATGACCAAAGAATTTCAACAGGCCGACCTGAGCGGCCGCAACAGCTTCCATGTGAAGCAACGGGCGGCGCGGCTGGTCGAATTCGAGACGGCCGACGACCTGCGGGCCCTTTTTGCGGCGGGAATACCCGACCGCTGGATGGTGCTGGCGGGAGGCAACAACGTGCTGTTCACGTGCGACTACGACGGACTGCTGCTGACCCCCGTGTCGCAGAAAATCGAAGTGACGGAAGACGACGGCGAGCGGGTGCGCGTACGCGTGGACGCGGGCGTCGAATGGGACGACCTGGTGGAATGGGCCGTCCGACGCGGCCTGTGGGGCATCGAAAACCTCTCGCTCATACCGGGCAAGGCGGGCGCGGCGCCGGTGCAGAACATCGGGGCCTACGGCCGCGAAGCCAAGGACGTCATCGAACGGGTGGAAATGTACTGCGTGGAGAGCGGCTCGATGCTGACCCTCGATGCGGCGCACTGCGAATTCGGCTACCGCGAAAGCGTCTTCAAGCACGCGCTGAAAGGGCGCGTTGTCATTACGGCCGTCGAAATCGCCCTCACACGCACGCCGCAGCCCCATTTAGGCTATGGCGACGTGGAACGCGAAGTGGCGGCCCGCGGCGGAGCGACCCTGCGCAACATCCGCGAAGCGATCATCGCCATCCGCCGCACGAAACTCCCCGACACGGCCGAACTGGGCAACGCGGGCAGCTTTTTCAAGAACCCGGTAGTAGACCAACCCGTAGCCGAACGGCTGAAAACGGAGTGGCCCGACATGCCGCTCTACCCGGCGCAGGAACCCGGCAAGGCGAAGCTGGCAGCCGGGTGGCTGATCGACAAGGCAGGGATGAAAGGCTACCGCGAAGGTCGCGTAGGCGTACACGAACGGCAGGCGCTGGTGCTGGTGAACCTGGGCGGCGCCACGGGCAGCGAAGTCATCGCGCTGGCCCGCAAGGTACAGACCGCCGTCCGCGACAGATTCGGCGTGGAAATCGACACGGAAGTAAACATTCTATAATTAAAAATGAAAAATTAAGAATTAAAAATCATGGAAAACCCCGCCTGTCGACTATGGGCAACGCAGCCGTCGCAGATTCCTTGCAGAGGCTCCCGACAGCAGAAATGCGGAATTTTTAATTTTTCATTCTTAATTTTTAATTGACCGATTCATGGCTCTTCCCGAAGCGTTTGAACATTATATAAAGGAGAACGGACTGCTGACGCCCGACGACCGGGTGCTGCTGACCGTATCGGGCGGTGTGGATTCGATGGTCATGCTGCGGCTTTTCACCGGGTGCGGCTACCGGGTGGGCGTGGCGCACTGCAACTTCCAGCTGCGGGGCACCGAAAGCGACGAAGACGAAACGCTGGTGGCCGAAGAAGCGGCCCGGCTGGGCGTGGAGTGCTACAACCGCCGCTTCGACACGCTCTCCGAGATGGAACGCACGGGCGAATCCATGGAAATGGCGGCGCGGCGCCTGCGCTACGCATGGTTCGAGGAGCTGCGGCTCGAACACGGCTACACGGCCGTTGCGGTGGCCCACCACGCCGACGACTCCATCGAAACGTTCTTCATCAACCTGCTGCGCGGCACGGGACTGCGCGGGCTGACGGGCATTTCGCAGCAGGCAGGACGCATCGTCCGCCCGCTGATGTTCGCCTCGCGCAAGGAAATCCTCGAATATGCCGTAGCCAACAAGATACCCTACCGCGAAGATTCGTCGAACCGCTCGACCAAGTACCTGCGCAACAAAATCCGGCTGGGCCTCGTGCCCCGCATCCGCGAAATCAACCCGGCGTTCACCTCCCTGATGCGCCGCAACATCGGCCGTCTGACCGACGCCCAGCGCTTCATCGACCACGGCATCGAACGCATCCGCGGCGAAGCGGTGACCTCGGAAAACGGCATCGACATCATCCGCCCGGACCGCATCGACCCGGCGTTCCCGCGCGGATTCGTCATCTACGAACTGCTGGCGGCCTACGGCTTCAAGAGCGACGTCATCGACGCACTGTGCCGGGCCCTCGACCAACAGGCGACAGGCCGCCGCTTCTACTCGCGCACGAAAATGGCCTGCATCGACCGGGGCGCCATCGCCGTGGCGCCCATTGCCGACGACGACCCCTGCACATGCCAGGTGGCGCACGGCGCGGCGCGCAGCTACTGCGGCAATGCGGTCCTCTACTACGAATGGACCGACATCGACGCCGTGAAGGATTTCGGCGTACCGGAACACATAGCCCAGCTCGACGCCGACAAACTGCAATACCCGCTCACGCTGCGCCGCTGGCAGGAGGGCGACTGGTTCGTGCCGTTCGGCATGACGGGCCGCAAGAAAGTGAGCGACTTCCTGACCGACGCCAAGGTCTCGGCGGCGGCGAAACAGCGCCAGTTCGTCCTCGTCTCGGGCGACGAAATCGTCTGGCTGGTAGGCCGCCGCATCGACGACCGCTACCGGCTGACCGACGGGACCGAAAACGTGCTGCGAATCACCAAAGAAATCGTCTGACATGGCCAAAAGCGCACTCCGCTTCCGCGACACGGTCGCCCAATACGAACGTCTGACCGCCGACGTGGCGGCCCGCCGCTATGCCCCCGTCTACCTGCTCATGGGCGACGAAAGCTACTTCATCGACGCCCTGTGCGACCAGCTGGCGACGGGCGTGCTGGGCGAAGCGGAACGCGCGTTCAACCAGATAACCGTCTACGGCAAGGATTCGGAAACGGGCCAGATCATCAACCTCTGCCGCCAGATGCCCATGATGGGCTCCTACCAGGTGGTCATCGTCAAGGAAGCGCAGCAGCTGCGGGGCATCGAGAAACTCTCGCTCTACACGCAGAAACCCTCGCCGACGACGATACTCATAATCTGCCACAAGGAAAAGAGCGTCGACAAGCGTTCGGCGTTCTACAAAGGCTGCACGGCCAACGGCGCGGTGCTCGAATCCATCCAGCCGCGCGACTACGAAATCGTGGCGTGGCTCCAGCAGTTCACCAAGCAGAAAGGGCTGAGCATCGACCCCAAGGCGCTCTCGATGCTGAGCGACCACCTCGGGACGAACATCTCGAAGATAGCCAACGAACTGCAAAAGCTCATGGTCTCGCTGCCGGCCGGCACGACGAAGATAACCGACGCCGACATCGAAGCCAACATCGGCATCTCGAAAGACTTCAACAACTTCGAGCTCTGCAAGGCGGTGATGACCCGCGACATGGCCCGTGCGCTGATGATTGCCGACCACTTCGCCCGCAATCCCAAGGACAACCCGCTGCTGCTGACCATCATGGCGCTGTTCGGCCAGTTCCGCGACCTGTTCGTGGTCAACTACCTGCGCTGGCTCTCCCGCCACAAAGGACAGCCGTTCCCGCAGGACACGGAACTGATGCGCACCCTGCGCAAGAACAACACCTTCGTAATCAACGAAATCAAGCAGCACGCCGCGCTGTGGGACAACCGCAAGGTATTCCAGATATTGGGGCTGCTGCGCGAATACGACGCGAAGAGCAAGGGGCTGAACACGGGCGGCGCACCCGAGGGTGAACTGCTGCGCGAACTGCTGCTGAAAATCTTCCTGCTGTGACAGAACTCTTTCTCTATCAGACGGTCCACGTCTGCGGCGGACAGCCCCGGCTGGTCGAAGCCCATGCGGCCCGGCTGACGGAAGCGGCCCGGACGCTTTTCGGCTGCCGCTACGCGCCGGACGTCCGGCAGCTGGAAGCACGCATCGCCGCCGCGGCCAAGGCCGAACGCTACCCACAGTCGGTCTCGGGATTCGTCCGCATCGAACTCACGGCTGACGGAGCGGAACGGCTGTGCGGGGGCGGCGTATCGTACTACGACGGCTATGCCCTGCGCAGCCTGCGGCCCGACGCCTGCGCAGTCTGCTACGACCTGCCGATGGCCGAACTGCCGACCTCGGCCCGCGAAACCGCGGCGCTGCTGGCCCGCCGTCAGGCCGAACTCGCGGGCGCCGAAACGGCAATCCGCTGCGACCACGACGGCATCTGCCACACGGCCGACGACGCACCGCTCTTTGCAGTCCGCGGCACGACGGTCTGCACCACGCCAGCCCCCCCGAGCGTCGAACGCACCCTGGCCCTCCGGGCTATCGAAGCGGCAAGGCTGGAACTGCGCGAAGAACCCCTTGCGCGGGAAATGCTGCCCCGGATGGACGAACTTTTCTACGCCGACTACCGCGGCGTCACGGCGCTGGCCCACTTCGAGGGGATGCCCTACATGGCCCTTATCGCCGAACGCGTCGCCAAGGCGATGGAGGAACTGTTCGGGTAATTAAAAATGAAAAATTAAGAATTAAGAATCATTCCGTGCAGGCAAATCTGTTTTTACGAATGCAAGCTGCACCCTCCGAACAGAAGTCGCTGAAAAATTGTTACGGAATATTCCGAACCCGGCTTTTTGAACGTGACGGGCAATGTTCCGGAACGATTTTCAATTCTTAATTTTTCATTTTTAATTTTTTCGCTACCTTTGTTTTCATGGAGAGAATCGCAATCTTCCCGGGCTCGTTCGACCCGTTCACACGCGGCCATGCGGCGCTGGTGGACGATGCGCTGAAACTGTTCGACCGCATCGTAATCGGCATAGGCAACAACACGGCCAAGCAAGGGCTGCTGACGGTCGAAAACCGCAAACGGCTCATCGACGACATCTATGCCGCCGACCCGCGTGTCGAAGCACGGGTGTACACGGGGCTGACGGGCGAATTCGCCGAAGCGGTCGGCGCCTGCGCCATCATCCGCGGCGTACGCAACACCACCGACTTCGAGTACGAACGCACGATGGAAGCCACGAACCACCGCATCTACCCGGCGCTGACGACCGTGATGCTGTTCACCCCCTCGGCCGTGGCCGACATCTCGTCGTCGACCGTGCGCGAAGTGCTGGCGTTCGGCCGCTCGGTGGAGGAGTTTCTGCCGGATGGAATCGACATTACAAACTACTTATAATACTATGGCAATGGAATTCACAGCCGAGATGATCGCCGGGTTCTTGGGCGGCGAAATCGTCGGCGACAAAGCGGCGGCCGTCCACACCGTGTCGTCCATCGAACAAGGCAAGGCCGGTTCGCTGGCCTACCTGACCAATCTGAAATACGAACCTTTTCTGTATACCACCCAGGCCAGCATCGTGCTGGTAGACCGCACGTTCACGCCGTCGCAGCCCGTAAGCGCCACCCTCATCAAGGTAGACAACGCAGGCGCCTGCGTCGTGAAATTGCTCGAAATGTACAACGCGGCCAAACCCCGCCGCACGGGCATCAGCAGCCGCGCCGCAGTCTCGGAGAAAGCGACGGTGGGCGAAAACTGCTACGTCGGCGATTTCGCGGTGGTGGAAGAGGGCGCTAAAATCGGCCCCGGCTGCCAGATTTATCCGCAGGTCTATGTCGGCGCCGGCGTGGAAATCGGCGAGGGCACGACCCTCTATCCGGGCGTGAAGATTTACGAGGGCTGCAAGGTGGGCGCCCGCTGCATCCTCCACGCGGGAGCGGTCATCGGAGCCGACGGATTCGGCTTCATGCCCAATGCGGAGGGCGGTTTCGACAAGATACCCCAGCTGGGCAACGTCGTCATCGAAGACGACGTGGAAATCGGCGCCAACACCTGCATCGACCGGGCCAAGACCGATTCGACCGTCATCCGCCACGGCGTGAAGCTCGACAATCTGATTCAGATAGGCCACAACGTGGAAATCGGCGCCAACACCGTCTCGTCGGCCCAGACGGGCATTGCGGGCACCTCGAAGGTGGGCAGCAACTGCTTCCTGGCAGGCCAGGTGGGTGTGGCGGACCATGTGACGATAGGCAACCGCGTGCAGGTGGGCTCCAAGAGCGGCATCGACAAGAGCGTGCCCGACGGCGAAATCCGCTTCGGCTATCCGGCACTCCCGGGCATGCAGTACCACCGTTCGTCGGCCGTGTTCAAGCGCCTGCCGGAACTGGACAAGCGCGTGCGCGACCTCGAAAAAGCGATCGAAGAACTGAAGAAATAGCGAACGTTCGTTGGCATCCCGACCGTCATACCGCATCATGGGCATCGACCCCGGCACCAACTACATGGGCTACGGTGTGCTGGAGGTCGAGGGCCGCACGGTCCGCGCCGTGGTGCTGGGCGACATCGACCTCCACAAACTGACCGACCCCTACGAAAAGCTGCGCCATATTTTCGAGCGGGTGGGAGCCCTTATCGACCAGTACGAACCGCGCGAGGTGGCGCTCGAAGCCCCGTTTTTCGGCGAGAACGTGCAATCCATGCTCAAGCTGGGACGGGCGCAGGGGGTCGCCATGGCCGCCGCGCTGAGCCGCGGGCTGAGCGTTTCGGAATACGCGCCGATGCGCATCAAGCAGGCGATTACGGGGCGCGGCTCCTCGGCCAAGGAACAGGTGGCGGCCATCGTCTGCCGGACGCTGACCATCGACCAGCCGCCCAAACGGCTGGACGCCACCGACGGAATGGCCGTGGCGCTGTGCCACTACTACACGACCGCTTCGCCGCTCAACGCCGCCTTGGGCGACGCTCGGGTGAAAGGGCTCGGGGGCGGCAAGAAAGCGGCCTCGAAAGGGGGCTCGCAAAGCTGGGAGAAATTTCTGCGCGAGAACCCCGACCGCGAAATAAAATAACCGCACCTTGCACTAAAACGTTTTAACACCGCCTTTCATTCGGATTGCCCCGGCGCCTGCTAAAACGTTTTAACGACGGTTATTTGCGGATTCCGCAGCCCGGCAGGCAAATCTTCGTAAAATTTTCCGCAATTTATTTGCGCATGTCGGATTTTTGCCCTACATTTGCATTCGCAATTCGGCACCGTAGCTTAATTGAATAGAGCATCTGACTACGGATCAGAAGGTTACAGGTTTGAGTCCTGTCGGTGTCACTCTAAAAATCAACCACTTGCAGCGATGCAGGTGGTTTTTTCGTGCCTTGTTTTCAGCCCGTTTTCCGTCGGTTTTCGCAGTTTGTGTAAACCAGTGTGTAAACCGAATTATCCCGATGAACACGACAATCGAGGCGGTGCTCTACACATCCAAAACCTTAGCTAACGGCCAGCATCCCATCATGTTACGGCTGACGAAAAATCGAAAACGAAAGTACATCAGCCTGCACATTTCCCTCGCTCCGCACTACTGGGACGCCGAAAAATGTAAACCGCGCCGCAACTGCCCCGACAAAGAGCGCATCGAAGCCCTTATCCGACAGAAAACGCAGGAACTCCAAAATCAAGTCATGGATTTCAAGACCAACGATAAGGAATACACGCTGCACACGCTCCTCGAAAAGGCATCCCGCAAAGTCGTTCGCCAAACTGTCGGCGAATATCTGAACGACTACATCGACCGCCTGCTGGCTGAAAAACGGGTAGGCAACGCCAAGACATTTCAAGAATTGCGTACATCCCTTACGAAATTCTGCCGTTCGCTGGACTTTTATTTCATCGACATCGACGCCGAGTGGCTGAAACGATACGAACAATGGCTGCGGGTGGAACGACACTATTCCGAGAACTCCATCGGCGTCCGTTTCCGCTCGTTGCGGGTGCTCTACAACAGCGCAATTACCGACGGCCTAACCAAGAAAACGGACTACCCATTCGATGCGTTCAAAGTGAGCCGATTCAAGGAAGCCACGGCCAAACGGTCGCTGACCAAAGAAGATATTCGGCGGATTATGAATTGCGAGGTGCGGACGCTGACCAAGTACCCCAAACCGTTCCTGCAACTGGCCAAGGACTTGTTCTTGTTCAGCTACCTGTCGTGCGGCATCAATCTGACGGACATGCTGCACATCCGCTATGCCGACATCGTGGACGGGCGGCTGGTTTTCAACCGCCAGAAGACGGGCAAGCTCCTGTCGTTCCAACTCCAACCCGCCGCCCTCGACATTCTCGACAAGTACCGTCAGCCGAACGCACACCCGCAAGACTACATTTTCCCCGTTTTAAGGCGTTCCGTTCACATTACGGCACAACAGCAGTACGGACGGGTACAACGGGCGAACAAGCGGATAAATCGCTATCTGAAACTAATCGGCGAGCATCTGCACCTGCCTATTACGCTCACGACCTACGTTGCGCGCCACTCGTTCGCGACCGTGCTGAAAAGGTCGGGAGTTTCGACATCCATCATTTCGGAATCGCTGGGGCACAGTTCGGAAAAGATTACGCAAATCTACCTCGATTCATTCGAGAACTCGCAGATAGATGCGGCGATGCGGAACCTGCTATGACCTGCAAACGAAACGAGGGGTGCTCGGCAATGAACCGCAGCACTCCTCGTTTTCATCGGGACGACCCAGCGGGAAAAGGTTGCGGCGCTCGGGGTCTTATGCTGACGCAACCTCTACGGACGGCTATTCTTCCCTTGCATCGACCTCGGTCGGCCTGTCATCGGTCAGCGATTCGGCGAACATCTCGATTTTCGTTCCGAGGACGCTTTCGACGCCGTACTCCATCACGCGGCGCATGACGGTCTTCCCCTCAAAGACCACGTGCTCGGCCACGCTTTCGCCTTTTAAGCCGCTCTTTCGGCAGTACTCCCCGAAATCGAGAAGGTTGGTCAGCTTGCGGGCTTCGTTGCGGATGTCGTAGCTGGCCCGCTTGGGGTCGCCGTAGGTACGCTCTGCGGCCTCTTTCAGACACATCCGCTTGGTCTCGGTGCTCTGCAAGGCCGACGGCAGGTTGTTGAACATCCGCCGTGCGGCGGTCAGACAATTCCAAATCGGGGCGCTCGGAGCACGGCGGCGCGAAGCCGAAGTTGTCAGCGGCTCTTTCTGCTCGATGATCGAAGCGGCGTTGGAGGTTGCGGCAGCAGGGGCCGTTACTTGGTTGTTGGCAGTGTTCTGCAGTGCGGTTTCGGTACCAACATTACTCATCGTGGTAAATACTCCGCCTTTACGGAGGGGCTTTCGTTATTCTGCTCGCCTTGCCCATGTGGGTTGCAGGTCATCCTTACGGCTTGACACTGCAAACATACTACGGTTCAATCCTGTCTCTCGGGAGTAAAAAACCAACACTTTCTCCCTCCCTTTTCCTCAATCGTAGATTGCGGAAAGCGTCTGCGGAATCTTACCCCTGTAATCTTTCAGAATCCCTTTCAACGGGTCGTCGCTATCCAAAAATGCGGAATTATCCGTGTAACGGAACAGATAGATGATGCGGGAGACGAGCAACATCCTATTATAAGAGACGATCGAACCTTTCCGCCGTTTGGGTGTTACCATACGCCCGCATCGCTCCAAAGCGGCGAACAACTCTTGGAACCGCTCCGCCGCGAAACACATCTTATAAGACGATACGGGGAAACTATCCTTGAAATCCTCCGAAGAATAGGCATAGAACCTGTCGATGCCCTTACGCTTCAACGCCTCCGACTTGGCGTGCAACGCGTCGAGAATGTCCTGCCTGATCATCGGGGAAACCTCCAAATTTCTGCGCCCCTTGCGAATCCGAATCGTTACATCGCTTGTATCGTCGCCCAACTTGGCAAGCAAATCCTGCAACAACAACCCGTGCGAATGGGATTTTATGTCGACGCATCCGACAAACTGATTCTCGGCCCAATCGTAGACAAAGAGCACCGCCATCCAAAATTTCTCCGTATCCAATCCGAAGCCCTCCAACGTTGCCGTTATATCGACATCGCCCAAAAATCTTTCCTTATGGAACGGTGCGGCAATCGCACCTTTGCACAATCTGTCGAAGAACCGATAAGGATAACAACCGCCGTTTTCATAATCGTCGCTCAACAAACAGACATACTCCATCTGCTCCATCTCGCTCGGTTCGGGGTCGAAATAAACCACGCCATCCTCATATTCTATTCTTGTACTCACTGTCGAAATTGTTTGAATACCCAAATTTAACACTTTCCACCGCAAACGACATCTTACGGCCAAGTAAAAATTACTAATAACACCCGAAACACGCATTTCGAGAGAAAAACAGAACAACGAAGCGATGCGAAATGTCCTGACAAGACTTTCTGACACACGACGAGAAGTGTTTCAGAACAATGAAGCATGCGAAAACCTGCTAACAATGACTTTGGGCGGGTTTTCAGCAAGTCGAACGCACTCCGACACCCCGCGAACAAACCCATAAAGCCATCTGAGACACAGATAAAAAAGTTCGGATCAATTGCTGTCCGACCTTTGTTCCTAAAAATAAAAGAGCTATCTTTATAATACGAAAGCGGAGCAGTCCGAATATTGAATCCGCGCATAATCGGGAGGTGTTTTTCAACTCTTCTTTTTCTTGCTGCCGAGCGTAATATTTTCTGATTCCGAAACGGACTGTCTCTTTAATAATAACAATACGAGATTAAAAATAATTACGGATTTTTTATTCGACTAAAAACGAACGACTTATGAAAAACTGAACCATCGACGCACCCGAAGGTGCAACCTTACTTCGGGACTTTATGACGGAAATTCCTGCGAACTGTCTTTTCAACAAGAAAAAGACGGGATGCGGAGCCACCGAACTGGCCATCCGCAACTCCACGCCGACCCTTATTGCCATGCCCTACGTGGCGCTGGTAAAAAACAAGACCCTCTACCGACAAGACGACATTGAAGTACTGGGCGTTTATGAAGACGTTACCGAACGGGACATCGTACAATTCGCCCGCACCCATTCTCCCTTGAAGATAGCCACGACCTACGATTCCCTGCCGCGTGTCGTTTCCGCCCTGCAACGCATCGGCATCGACCCTTATAAAGAACTGTTCCTGCTGGTGGACGAGTGGCACGTGCTGTTCAACTCCTATTCGTTCCGACACCGAGCCATCCGAGAACTGCTTGCGACAGCGGCACGCTTCGACCGAACGACCTACATGACAGCGACACCCATAGAACGGGAATACGTTTTGGAAGAACTGCGCCACCTGCCGACCTGCGAAATAAACTGACCCGACCTTACGGAAGTCAAGGTGCGTTCGCGGCAGACCAACAAACCCGACAAATACATTGTATCGGAGTGCGTTAAAGTCCTGCGCAACGAATTGCCCTACAACCTGCATATCTTCGTAAACAGCGTGGAATTTATTGCAAAGGTCATCGACACGCTCGAACTTGCCCCCGAAGCCGTCAAAATAGTGTGCTCCACGAGCGGAGAGAGTCGGCGGGAAAACCAACGCAAGTTAGGCGACGCCTATCCTATCGGCCGACCCTCCGACCCTGCGAAGAAGATAAACTTCTACACCTCGACGGCGTTCGAGGGGTGCGACATATACGACGAAAACGGCGTAACGTTCATTGTCAGCGACGGACGAAAAGCGCACACGCTGCTGGATATTTCCACGCTCTTTACGCAGATATGCGGCCGCATCCGAAATTCCCGCTACAAGGCGCAAATCATACACGTTTACTCCACGACCAAATACAGCAAGGCCGTAACCCTCGACGAATTCATAAAAGCAACCCGCCGAACCCTTGCAGACGCCGAAAAATTCGCAAACGACATCAACGCGGTAGACGAACCGAGCCGAGAAAAACTATTGAAGAAAATCCCCTACATCAATGAACAATATGTACGGATAGCCGACAACCGCCTTATTGTGGAAAAGAACCTTGCCAACATGGACATTGTGAACTTCAAGATAAGCCGACATATATACGCGACCTATGTAAACCTTACCGACGAACTGCAACGAAACGGCTACGAAGTAACGGTACGGACATACAACAAAGTTGTAGAACGCCTGACGGCCAACCCGACGGCGCGGACTACGTTTCGAGAACTGTTCGACGAATACTGCCGACTGAAAACAACGGACGAACAATTTTTTGCGGTAGAAAGCCCCGCGGAACTATGCACCGTGATAGAACGGCGGCACCCGCTGGTAAAACAAGCATACGACGAACTGGGAACGACCGAAGTACGAGCGCTGAAATACCATGTCGGCAACATCCGCCGTGAACTGGTAAAACGACTTTCGGCGAACGACGACCACAAAATAGTGAAGATGATAAACGCAACCCTTACCAAGCAGACGCCGATTCCGAAAAACGAAGCGAAAGAACGCCTGCAAGAGATTTACGACACGCTGGGACTGAAACGAAGAGCCAAAGCGACAGACCTTGCCGAGTGGTACGAAATAAAAGATGCACCGACCCGAATCAAAGGAAAACCGACGGCCTGCGTGGCAATTATAAGGGACAAGATGATTGCCAAATAAGGCATTTTTTTGGGTGGTGGTGGTTGCATCGTTTACCCGCGCACCTACTCCCTATTTTCCACCCCGCCCCTATTTCGGATGGGAAACCGAATACTTTACCTGACTATTCAATAGGATTCCACTAAAAACAAACCGCCCCTATCTATGCCCCGAAACAACCGACAGCGAAAGATTATTGATATTATTATATAGTTGAATTACTACCTATAAGCGATAAACAAAACCTAATCGCAATGTACGAAACACAAGAGAGAACCAAACGCATGACGGACATTCATGTTCTATGGGGGCAAAGCACGGTTGTCGAAGAACTGATACGAACGGGAAAAATCGACGAAGAATACCTTTATCCTTTTAACGGAGAAGAAGTACTGGAATGGTGGCTGGTTACGCCGTGGCTGGCCGACAGACTGAGAGAACGAGGAGAAATTATTGTCGACGAATTAGGCTGCCGCTGGTGGGGACGCCTGACGAGCGGACAAGCGATCTACATGGACGGTGTGATACGAGAAATCTGCGGGGAAGACTGACCCAACCTACAACAAACAAAGTTCTCATTCCAGACCGCAAACTATTGGATAAAAAATTTGTTTTCAAGAACTTTGCAACGACTTAATACGGCAACAGCACCCGAAAGGGCGGATGTTTTGCAATTTCCGCCAAATATGCTACTTTTGCAGTAACATATTGAATACACGGAAAGTGTAGCTTGTTCTCGCTAAACGAACGTAGGAAATTCGATTAAGAGAAGAGAATAGGCGAACATCTTGCCGCGTCATATCCATCAATGGATATAGGCGTGGGGCTGTTGCTTATTTATTCTCTTGGTTTCCTACGACCAGTTTAGCTAAAATAAGTTTTCAGCACCACGCTTTCTGTTTCTTAAAATCGAACATTAATCGTCGCGTTGGTGCTGGGGCGACACCCAAACTTATTACAACTATGAAAAAGTTGTTTCTTATTGTGGCCGCTATGTTTGCGGTAGTTCCTTTCTTGGCTTGCTCCGACGACGATGACAACGGAGGTGGTAGCCATGCCAGCATCGTAAGTCAGATTATTTACCAAAACGAAGATGGAGAGACTGTAATTTGGAAATTTGATTATGACAATCAAGGACATATTACAAAAATCTATTCCGACTATTCCACTACGCTCTTTTCATATGCCGCAGGAAAAGTCGAAATAACTGAAAGCTATGATGGCGAGGATTACGTTTACTCAGCGACATTGAATGGACAGGGGTACATTGCAACGTTAAGTGAGGATGATGGCAATATATCCTATTATTCTTATGACAAGAATGGCTATGTATCCAGACTTACTTGGAATGATGCCGATCACGATGTGCAATGTACTTGGAGTAACGGAGACCTTATTCATGAGTGCATAACAGGGGACGACCCGATAGATTGCAATTACGAATACACCAATTACCCCGCAAAACAAAATATCGACATTTATGCTTTTGCTTGTGGCTATTGCCATGTGGATGATCCTGAACTCATCGGAGCAGCTGGCTTAGTCGGTCGCAAGAATACTCATCTGATAAAATCTGGCACCAGCTCAGAAGGAGATTACACGTCGTTCAGTTATGAATTGGATAGCAATGGAAATCCCACGAAGGTTACAGAGACATATAAATACGGAACAGAATACAGAACACGAATTTATAAAATTCTCTACAAATAAGGCGCGTTAACTGAGACCGTAGGACAGACTTGAACAGAGCGGTTTATTTTACACTCCCGTCTGTTCGAGTTTGTCCTTTTTAGAATAAAATACAATATTTATTTACTACCGAAATGAAAAATCCTCAAATCAATCGAGGAACAATAAGAGATTTATCTATTCAATATTAAACGTTCCTATTGAGAGGAATAACCTGCAAGCATTGCGGGATTGAATGGACACAAGGTTTCGATATTACGGAAAATAAAAGTAAAATATGATTTCGTCTGAAATATCACAATGGATTAATGATTATCTACACGTTTCTCTTGATACCGAAGAATACGTGGAAGTGCGGAATTTTATGATATTGTGGAATCTGTTTGAAGCAAGGCTATTTAAACATGATTTCAGGAAATACAAGAGCAATATTCAGAACATACATTTAGCATCTGATCTTATAGATACAACTCTACAATATTTGCAAAACCGATATATAACGAATGGTTCTACAAACGAACAATTCAAGAGACTACGGCTAAGAAGTAATAATGATTCGCCCTCTATTCAGCGTGTTTTGTTAGGACTAACTAATAATTCGAACGATACGATTAAAACTATAATTACGATTATTTACCGATACCGCAACAACCTTTTTCATGGAGAAAAAACCATTGCATCATTACCTCGGCAAAAGGATAATTTTGTTCATGCGAATAAATTTTTGATTGCTTGTCTTGAAGCAAACAAGTGAGCAAAATTTCTAATAGTGACAAACTTTGCGAAAAAGGTTAATCTATAAGACCCTTTTGCAGAGTTTGTCACTTTTTCATTTTGTTTATTTAACTAATAATCTTATCTTTATAGAGATAAGATAAAGACAAACAATACTTAAATTTTAGCCACAATGAACAGATACAAACAACCGAAAACAACATGAAAGACCGAGACGTGGGAAGATAGACGAATAATCCACAAGACGGTCGCATGAAGCAAGACAGACGCAATAGCCCTGCTTGTTGAGAAACCCGAAGACGGAATCTATCCCGAAACATTTATTTACCTATTCACGCCTAATATGGCAGACACGGCAAAACCCGTCGAAATAACACTTACGAAGAATCGGCACTATATATTCGGATGAAAGTGCGAACTTAACGACATGGACGGGATAATCGGCGTAATGGCGGCAAACGAAGTACGAATCGAGGGAACGGACGAGAAAGCGAATTTATTCGACTACCATGTAAAAGCCGATGCAATCCTATTCCGATACACCACGCCCGACGGACGAAAAGAGGTGGTGAAATTTCCGTTAGCTGGATTCTGCGAAAAATATCTGATGCAATTCACGAAGTAAATCTTGGTGTAGTTGGATTACATCGTATCTATAAAGAACAAGGAAAAAGAACCCGAAAAAATGCGGCGATTTTCCTTTGACACTGACAAGCGACAAACTAAAAAAACGAGGGCGATATAATAACCCTTTCGACATAGTTTGCCGCTTTCTCTATTTAACAAAAAATCAACGAATTCACTAATGTTTAACCAGCATTGAGTTTGCCCTATTGTGTAAACCAACGTGTAAACCGCGCCGAGCCACAGCACAACAAAGAGAAACCCACCGACAAAACCCACAACCGTAACTATCTGTTAATCAACGTCGCCCTACATTTGCATTCGCAATTCGGCACCGTAGCTTAATTGAATAGAGCATCTGACTACGGATCAGAAGGTTACAGGTTTGAGTCCTGTCGGTGTCACGAAGAAAAAGGAGTTACAAAGTTTGTAACTCCTTTTTCTTTTGTTTGGGCAGAAACCCTCTGCGGCGACAATCAACGCACCATTCCTACATCCGACAACCCGGCATCGCCCAAACCAAATAGGAAAAACATTATCAATAAAAAAGTCTCCACGGAGTACGCGGAGACAATAGGTTGAAAACCTTCGGCATATAGCCTTATTGTGGTAAGATGTAGATTTGTTACGAGACAAATATAAGCTAAAATTTGGAATCTTGCAACTTTTTACATAATTTCACGAAAAAGTTATTGTATGTCGAAAGTACTGGGACTGGATCTCGGCACCAATTCGTTGGGCTGGGCGATTACGGAAGAGACCGCAAGCGGATATGCGCTGCTCGATAAGGGTGTCGATATTTTTCAGGAGGGAGTTGCCCGGGAAAAGAACAACGAGAAACCGGCAGTCCAAGACAGAACCGATGCGCGAGCATTGCGCCGGCACTATTTCCGCCGCAGACTGCGCAAAATCGAAGTACTCAAGATACTCATCGACAACGGCCTATGCCCTTGGCTGACCGACGGACAATTGACCGAATGGCGGAAACACAAGACCTATCCGCTCGACGAAGCGTTCATCCGCTGGCAACGGACGGACGACAACGCAGACAAAAATCCATACCACGACCGCTATCGGGCATTGACCGAAACGCTCGACCTGAACAACGAATCCGATCGCCATACCCTCGGGCGCGCATTCTATCATTTGGCTCAACGACGCGGATTCATCAGCAACCGTAAGGAAGCGGGAAAAGAGAGCGAAGACGGACAAGTCAAGCAAAGCATCAAGAATCTGACCGCTGACATGGAAAACGCCGGATGCAGGTATTTGGGCGAATATTTCCACATGCTCTATCTGCGGAAAGAAAAAATCCGAAAAAAATACACTTCGCGCAACGAACACTATCTGGCGGAATTCCGGGCCATCTGCGACAGACAGCACCTGCCCGAACCACTGGAACAGGCATTGTATCGGGCCATCTTTTTCCAGCGGCCTTTGAAATCGCAAAAAGGAACGGTCGGCAAATGCACTTTTGAAAAACAGAAATCGCGCTGCCCCGGTTCCCATCCGCATTTCGAGGAGTTCCGAATGTACTCTTTCATCAACAACATCCGCATTGTCACTCCGAAAGAGAACGATTTCCGCCCTTTGACGCAATCGGAGGTCGAAACAATCGTTCCGTTATTCCTACGCAAGAGCAAACAGCACTTCGACTTCGAGGAAATCGCGCGCAAAATAGCCGGCAAGGGACGTTATGCCTGCAAAGGCGACCGGAACGAAGCTCCGTACCGATTCAACTACGCACGTATTGCAACCGTGAGCGGATGTCCAGTCACCGCTTCGCTGATTTCGGTGTTCGGTGACGACTGGCTGCCGGAAATATACCGCCGCTATACGCTTGCTTCCGGCAAGAGCGAACAACAAATACTGAATGATGTATGGCATGCGCTGTTCTCGTTCGACGACGAAGAACGGCTTCGCACATGGGCACGCGAAAAGCTCCGCCTTACGGACGAACAAGCTGCGGCATTCGCTGCAATCCGCATACCGCAAGAATATGTGGCTCTGAGCCTGAACGCCATAGACAAGATATTGCCGTATCTGCGGGCGGGCTACCGTTACGATGAAGCGGTTTTCATTGCCAACCTCAAGGCAGCCCTGCCGCAGGAAATCGCCGAAGATGAAACGCGTCTTCAAGAAATTGAACGAGACATCGTACGTCTGCTGCTTGACTACAAACGCAATCCCTATGATAAGTACGACTCGAAAGAACGACGCATCGAGGCCTATTTCAGCGACAACGGGCTCGACGTTTCGCGGCTCCAACGTCTCTACCACCCGTCGATGATCGAGTCCTACCGAGCTCAGCGGCCGGATTCCAACGGCATCCTGCAACTGGGTTCGCCACGAACCGCATCGGTACGCAATCCGATGGCGATGCGGGCGCTGTTCCGGCTGCGGGCATTGGTCAACCGATTGCTGCGCGACGGAAAAATCGACCCCACGACCAAAATCAACATCGAATTCTCCCGAGGACTGAACGATGCGAACAAACGCAAAGCCATTGAACGATACCAACGCGAACGGGAGGCCGAACATCGGCAATTCGCCGACGAAATCCGAAAACAATACGCGGCAGAAACCGGCACGGAAATAGAACCGACCGAAACCGACATACTGAAATACCGCCTTTGGGAGGAGCAGAAACATGTTTGCCCTTACACGGGCAGGCAAATCTGCATTTCGGATTTCATCGGCTCGGCAACGGGCTTCGACATCGAACACACCGTACCCCGCTCACGCGGAGGCGACAATTCGCAGATGAACAAAACGCTTTGCGAAAACAGGTTCAACCGAGAAGTAAAACGAGCCAAGCTCCCGTCCGAACTATCGGCACACGCCGAAATCATGGCATGCATCGAATGGTTCGGATGGCATACGGGGGATAAAACCAAATGTATGAAAGAAGAACAGCGACAGAAAGATAGATAACCGTTATATATCAAACGGTTAGCAGCGCGACACCCCCGGACGCGCTGCGAAACCAAATGTTACTTCGGTGTTACTTTCGTGTTACATACGACCTTGATTTGAACGCGGTGTTCAACCCCTGATGTTACATCGCCTCCGAAAACGGCCAAAAACGGCCAAATTTCGGAGGCGTTTTTGTGTGTGAATCATCCTACAGAAAGCCTGCAAGAAGTGAATACAGCCGTGATTTAGGCGAGTTGTCCGTATGCTTGTAACGGGTCGCCGACGTATCCATTCAAATGCGATTGTTTGCCGTTCAAATGGTTTTTCGTAATGAGTATTTTCTCCTAATCTGGATTGCGTCAATACCCCTAATAATAAAAAATGGACGGCGCATTGGGCGGAGCAATGGACCGAGCTGTAGAAATGCAATCACAAAACGAAAAATATACAATGGACGGAGTATTGGACGGAGTATTTTATGTGAAAATCGTTGCTTAAAACGATACATGACTGCACTAAAAGCAGTTTTTTTGCATGAAAATAACGGTTAAATCACCCCTTAACTACATATATTTTGCGTAAATGTGAATTTTATTTGCATTGCAATTTCTTGAAAACCAACGACAATTATTCATATCACCGGCATTTACCATCTAAAAAAGTGCGCGAGACCCTCTAAAAGAATTTTTTCACACTACCGAGCACCTGCCACACTCCCCTGATTATTGACTTGGGAATTTCCTGCTCGTCGTATTCTTTGTTCACTGGCTCAAGGCGGATATATTCGGGGTTTTCTGATTTACGTACACGTTTAACCGTTCGCCATTCGTCGGTCATGATGCCATAAACTTCGCCATACAGCAGGTAAGTCTGCCAATCTTCAATTTTGCGTAGCGCAATGATATCGCCATTGCTGATCAGCGGCTCCATCGAATGTCCCGTAATATTTGCCCAGCTGTCGGCTTTGCCATATTGAGGCAAATTTATATATCCTGCAGGTGCATAGGTCTGGTCGTTTAGCACGAGGTCGAATCCGCCGCAGAAATCTACATCGTAATATGGCGTCCCAACAATTGTTTCCTCGCTATGCTCAGTTTGGGTTTTTGATAATTCAAAATGATTTATATTGAATGTTTCGATAAACCTATCTAAGAAAGCATCTGTAATACCTCGCCCCCCATTGATTATGTTATTAATATATTGAGGCTTTACACCCAGCTTGAGCGCAATATCTACTTTTGAGAAGCCTTTGGCTTTCAATCGTTCTATTTCATTTGTTAGCCATCGCTCTTTTAGGGCTGATACCTTCTCCATAAAAATAAATCAAAATAATTTGTATAAAACTTGCATGGTAAATCAATATGATTTATATTTGCATCGTCTTAACGTGTTAAGGCGCTATAAAGGTAGTGAAAATTTTGAATTATTGACATGAAAGACAAGACGAAGAAATGGCAGACACAGAGCAACAAGGACAAAGTCTGCTTTTACCTGATTACGCGCGGCGTCGCATTCCATTATACGGAGAAATCGGGAATTGTTTTCGAGGCGGCCGCTTCTTTCGTAGAACGCATGTCCGACGCTTTGGTAACGGTTTACGGCTGTTCCTTACGACCGATCATCGAAGAAGTAAAATAACCCAACAATGAAACGATATTGGTTCCAATTATTGACGGAGAACTACGACGAATTGGGGGCATTGATTCCCGACGGATCGAGCAAGACCACAGCCACCAATCGGGCAAAGCGCTGGATGCAACAGAACGGAATCGACAGCGCAGTTCTCGAAGTGAGCAGCATGGCGACCAGTAACATTCTCGACATGATATTGATCGAATTATAAAATAAAGGGATATGACACAACAGGAATTTGAAGATCGGACGGGCAAGACTGTTTCATCGGGAAAATACGCACTGATAGAAGCAATGTATATGGCCGCCGGGAACATGGACAAGGACCAGTTCTGCGCGGAGTACAAGAAACACGGCGCAAGCGTACTCGTAGCGGAATATTACCGACGTATCACGGTTTTGAACGGCGTACTCGAGGAGCGCAACAACGAGCTGGACGATGCTCGGCAAAAGCGAACGAGCCTTGCGGAATTCCTCCTCGGCAAGGCCACTGCCTATAACGATACGGATTTCTATCGTGAAGCCGTAAGGCTCATCGGAAGAAAAGCGGCGGTGCTATACAAGGTTAAGAGCGGACTGCCCCTTTGGGAGGAAGATGTGGTGTGTCTCGAAGAGGTGCTGGCCGACTAATGCACAAAACCGAATAAAACAGGATAGAGATGAAGTATATCGAATTACCAACGGCCAAGAAGGCGCGCATCCGACGGGCGCTGGGCGTAAGCCGCGTAACGCTGTGGTCGGCCCTGACTTTCCAGACCCAGAGCGCGCTGGCAGAGAAGATTCGCCGCATGGCCTTGCAGGACGGCGGGCGCGTGATAAGCGAGGTCGATGTCACGAACGGCTTCATGCCGAATTGCGAGACCGCTTTTGAGCATGATGCCGACGGCGTGCGACGGATTATTCAGACCTTCTCGAACGGCGCTCGAGTGGAGCTCGACAACGCCACGTGTACGGCCGAGATCAGCCGGAACGGACGTTCCGTGAAGACGTTCTCCGACGTCAAGATGCATGATTGGGGCAACATCGTATTCGAGACACAAAGTCTCGCAAATTCATTGAATTAGTGAGCTACCGGTTTCCCGCGAACGCGTAAGGCGTTGTCCAGAGCGATACCGGCGCGGGATCAAGAACGAAACGACAATGGAATATTTCGGGAATACAATAGCGGTAACAATGCACGAGCTGACGCGGTCGGACGACGGGGAGGCGATTATGAGTCAAGCCGCATACGACTGGAATGTCCGGCAACGGAATATGAATGTTCTTCAGCGTGCATGCCGCTGTAAAAAGGCCCTGATCGAATATCGCTCGCTTCCGGAACGCTTCCGCACGCGCTTCGAGAAAAAATACGGTGATCCCGAGAAGACGATGAGACAAGACGAAATGCCGCTTGCGATGGATACTGACGCGCAGCGCTTCTACCACGACCACCTGCTACCCAACGGCGACCATCTGCCGGATGAGAAGCAAGCCGAATACACGTTGAACGCACGGGTGCTGAACGCCCTGCGGGATATGCTCGAAACGCAGAAGACGATGCGCCGGGCCTACGGCAATCATACGCCCGTAATCTGGTCGAATATCTTTGCCGCAGCCGAGGAGCTGCGCGAGGCCTATGGCCATACGCTCCCGAAAAGCGAGGCCCGTCTGCGCGACAAGCTGCGACAGTACCGCAAGGAGGGCTACGGCTGCCTTGTCTCGGGCAAGTTCTGCAACAGCAATACGCTGAAGATAACCAAAGCGGCGGGCCGTCAGATCGTCGCGCTGCGCCGCTGCCGCGTGCCGGTCTACACGACCAAGCAGCTCTTCGAGGAGTTCAACCGCATTGCTGAGCGTCGCGGCTGGAAGCCGCTCGCCTCGCAGTCGTCGCTGGTGCAATACCTCGAACGGCCGGAGGTCAAACCGCTGTGGTACGACGCCGTCTACGGCGAGCTGGCGGCCAAACAGCTTTACGCCCGTCACAACAAGACCGAGATGCCGACCATGCGCGATTCGCTGTGGTACGGCGACGGTACGAAGCTCAACCTCTTCTATAAGGCGGTCGAAAACGGCCGGACGGTCGTGCGCACGGTCTCGGTCTATGAGGTCATCGACGCCTACAGCGAGACGCTGCTCGGATACTCCGTCAGCGCCAGCGAGAACTTCGACGCACAATTCGCCGCTTTCCGCATGGCCATCGAGACGGCCGGCTGCAAGCCCTACGAGATCGTGACGGACAATCAGGGTGGCCAACGGAGCAAGATCGCGCAGAAGTTTTTCGCGAACATCTGCCGCATCAATCGGCCGACGGCGCCGTACAACGGACCGTCGAAGAGCATCGAGTCGGCATTCGGCCGCTTTCAGCAACAGGTGTTGCATGAGGACTGGCGCTTCACGGGCGGCAACATGACCTCGAAGGAGGCGTGGAAAATCAATCGCGAGTTCCTCGAAGCGAACAAGGAGAAGCTGTTCACCTACGAGGAGATGCTGGCGGCCTATGCCGCGGCCCGCTGCAAGTGGAATGCGATGAAGCACTACCGGACAGGGATCGCCCATGAGGAGATGTACCGTGCGAGCGCGAATCCGGCCACCGACCCGATTACGGAATTCGACCTGATCGACCTGTTCTGGCTGACGACCGAGCAGCCGAGCCTGTTCACGGCCGACGGCATCACGGTCCAATACCGAAACCGCAAGTATACCTACGAAGTTCTGACCGCAGACGGCCGCCCGGACTACGAGTGGCGCCGGGACAATACCGGTCGGGAGTTCTTCGTGAAGTTCGACCCGCAGCGCATGGACCGGGCGCTGCTCTACACCCGAACGCCGATGGGGCTGCGCTACGAGACGGTGGCCTACCCCTACCTTTCGATTCGCCGTAACATTCAGGAGCAGCAGCCGGGCGACATGGAGCTGATCCGCCTCAACGACGAGGCGAACAAGCGCGAGCGGGTGCGCCGCCAGATCGAGGCGCATGCACTGGAACTGGAACACGGCGTCGCCCCGGAGCAGCACGGGCTGCGGACTCCGGCCCTCAAAGGCATCAGCGAAAAGGAGTACGAGCGGCTGGCCGACGCGGTAACGGTCCTGCCGACCGAGCCTGCGACCGAACCGCTTGCGGTCGGCGAATATACGAAAGTCGTCAGCAACATGGATTTCGACCCGACGGCCGTCTTCAGCAGAATGTAACGATATGGTTTCAAATCGAAATTACAGATGCCCAAAGCATCCGAAATGTACGATTCGGCGACCCAAATACAGCCGTCCGATCTGCCCTATCTGCCGCGATACAATGGTGGAAGTTCTTGATGTCGGTAAAAAATCGAAACGGCAAAAAGCTAAATACATAACGCAAAAATAAGATAAGACTATGAAGCAATTAACCATCGAACAGAAGCAGAGCATTCGGGAGAAACTCGTCGAGTACACGAAGCGGTTCCCGACGCAGACGAAAGCCGCGAACTCGCTCAAAGGAACGAGTGCCGGTACGGTGAACGCCATCTTGACCGGCAAGTTCGAAAACATCAGCGACAACATGTTTCTCAACATTCGTTCGCAAATCGAATCGACGCGCATGGATGGCTGGCAGCTCTGTACGACCGCGGCTTATCAGGATTTGAATACGCTGATGCAGGATGCGCAGCAATACCAGAACGTTGCGTGGGTCGTCGGTCCCGCCGGCATCGGGAAAACCACAGCGGCAACGCTCTATGCCCGCCAGAACCGCAACGTCTTCCTGCTGCCCTGTTCGGAGGATATGCACAAGTCGGACTTCATTCATGAGCTCGCACGCAAAATCGGCATCCGTACCGACGGACTGACCGTTCGCGAAACCTTGTCGGCCATTACGGACGAGCTGGTCACATTGGAACATCCGCTGCTTATTTTCGATGAAGGCGATAAGCTGACCGATTCGGTGATGTATTACTTCATCTCGCTCTACAACGCGCTGGAGGATAAGTGCGGGATGCTTTTCCTGTCGACTCCGTACATCAAGCGCCGTATGGACCGCGGGCTGAAACTCGACCGCAAAGGGTACGATGAAATGCACTCGCGCATCTGTCGCCGGTTCGTCGATCTGTCGAAGGTGACGGAGCATGAAGTTTCGGCGGTATGCCGAGCGAACGGGCTTTCGGACGAACGGGAAATCCAGCGTGTCATCGCCGATTCGAATGCTTGCGGATTCGATTTGCGCCGCGTGAAGAAAGCCGTCCACAAACAGCGTCGCATTGCAGCGGCAGCAAGACTTTAACACCGTTCAAACACCATTCAAACGCTGTTCAAATGGGTCGCACACTATCAGCCAAACAGGTATTGACGCTCAAGCGCCGGACGGTCCGTCCGGGCGGCATCTGGGCGGACTGCATCGGCGAGATCGACCGCACGGGCGTGGTTTTCTTCTGGGGCAATTCGGGCAACGGCAAGACCTCGGCGGTCGCCTCCTTCTGCAAGGAGCTGACCCAGTTCGGCCGGGTGCTCTACCTGCCGCTGGAGGAGGGACTGGGCGGCACGACGCAGGACGCCATCCGCCGCTACCGGCTCGACGAGTGCGGCCGCAAGTTCCAGTACAACGCCTCGATGAGCTTCGCCGAGATGGACGAAGCTCTGTCAAAGCCTCGCTCGTGGGATTTCGTCGTCATCGATTCGGTCCAGTATACGCAGATGTCTTACAAGGAGTATGTCGCCTTCAAGGAGCGTCACCGCAACAAGTTGCTCATCTTCGTCAGCCACGCCGACGGCAAACGCCCCGACGGGCGCGCGGCAACGAAGATCATGTACGACGCCTCGCTGAAGATATGGGTCGAGGGTTACCGGGCCTTCAGCAAGGGGCGTTTCATCGGCCCGAAGGGCGAGTGCACGGTCTACGAAGAGGGTGCGCGCCGCTATTGGGGGGGGGTAAATCAGTAAACCACGAGATAATATGGATTTGAATTCACAAAACAAGGTGCTGAAAGCGGGGTTCATGATCATCCGCAAGGACGACTACCCGCAGCCAAAAATCAAGTACAAGCAGTTCGGATTTCCCGAATGGCGAACGCTCGAAAAGTTCGACACGAAGGCGGCCCGGGACCGCCGCTATAAGGAACTGCTGCATGACAGCAGCATAATCGAAGATTGACCTATGGATATCAAGAAAATCTACATCAGCGGGAAGATCACCGGACTGCCCATTGAAGAGGTGATCGCCAAATTTCGGGCCGCGGAAGTGAAAATACGGCGTTTCGGGTTCGAGCCTGTCAGTCCGCTCTGTAACGGGTTGCCGCTCGAAGCGGAGTGGGCGGACCAGATGGGCGAAGACGTCAAGCTGCTGCTCAAGAGCGATGCGATCTACCTGATGGCGGATTGGCAGCAGAGCGAGGGTGCTACTCTCGAATACCTGATCGCCCGTCAGCGGCGGATGCGCATCTTTCTTGCCGAAACCTTCGATGCTCACGCAGCTATCGAAACGAATACCGAACTATCCTATGAACCGGAAGCGTAACTATTCTCGGCTCTACGCCATCGCCAAAGCGAAGAGCATCGACCTCGAGCAGCACAAGGAGGTGCTGGTGTCGCAGTTCACCGGCGGCCGCACGTCATCGCTGCGAGAGATGACCCCGACCGAGTACGAGGAGATGTGCGAATGTCTCCAGACGGGCAAGCAGCTCGGCGAAACCTCGGCCGCATACAAGGAGCGGTTGCGCAAGGCGCGCTCGGCGGCATTGAACCGTATCCAGCGGCTCGGGGTCGATACGGCCGACCGGACATTCGCCGCCGTGAACGACTTCTGCCTTGACCCGCGCATCGCTGGCAAACCGTTCGGAGTGATGACCGTCGACGAGCTGCAGGCTCTGGTTCCGAAGCTCGAGGCGATTCTGCGCAAGCCGAAGCCAGTGAAAGTCGAGCGGGTTATTCCCATTCCGTTTATCGTCCGTCCCGACCAACTGCCGAGCTGATATGGAAAAAGCGATTATCGAAGTCGATTTACGAGGTCCGGACGGCAATGTGTTCGCCCTGATGACGAAGGCTCGAGCAGCGATTATTGCGGCCGTTCCGCGCGGAGGGTCGGCGGTGGAGCGTCGATGGAAGCGGGAAAAGGCCGAATGCGAAGCCGACAAAATGATGAGGGCGGTGATGCAGTCGCACTCTTACGACGAAGCGTTGTCGGTTATCCGGCAATATGTAACGATTCAGGAGAAAGGAGGTGGCCTATGAAGTAACCGGTACGGGTGGCGACAGGAAATGAACAACGAAATGGGAAAAATTGGCTGTTGTTTAGAGATTAGCAGGGGTTCGAGTCCCCGGCCACCCGCAACCCCCTTTTTAGATGAAGACTCGAGTGCAAGTAGGGCGACGATGGCGCAGGGATTACCCGCTGGAGGATGCGGTGACAAAGCGGAACAGGACGCTTGACTCCATCGGACAGATGACGCGAAAGGCTCTGGCAGCCGGGAAAGACCGGCAAACGGGTCGGCAGGGCTTTCGGTTCCACCGGAGGCATAGCACAATGGCCAAAGCGATGCGGCTGTTGTCCGGGTTCGATTCCCGGCGACCTACAAATTGAACTACGGTGAATATGAAACAGGTAACATTAGACATCAGATGGCCCGAATTGTTCGGAGAAAAACCGTCAGATATGGATGCGAAAACCCGCCGCGAACGCTGGGAGGAGTGGAAGCAGCTGGGACTTCGTGAAAGCCCTGAAAATGTTGAAGAGTGGAGCACTCCGGAGGAGCTGTGTCAGAACTGCCAACATCGTGATGGGGATTGGTGTACAGCGATAGCGCTGCCATGTACCGTCAATCCGATACTAACTTTTCGATTCGGCATGCTCGGTCTTGCTTGCGGGGGTGCAGTTTGCGATGAAATAACAGAAACACATTAAAATAAACTCTATGACAAAATCGGAAGACTTCAACGCAGGCTGGTGGAACTGCCTGTTTTCATTTGCGGCGGAACTGCTGCGCTGCGACCGCCACGGGGCGGCTCGAACCATCAAAACAGTTATGAAAGAGGCCGGAGTGACGGACGACGAACTGGTCGGCGTTCTCGCGATGTCCGACCGAATGGGAATACCGGAACAAGTCTATGACTGTTTGGACAATATGTATTTAGACTAATGTTTCGATCATTCATTATGAAAAACACCTTTTTAGCGCTTTGCTGCACTCTGATGTTTATGAGTTGCTGCCCTTGTCGAAGAACGATTGTCGTTGTTGAGCGGTCTATCCCTACTCGTGATTTTAGTTTGAGGCAGCGTCCTCAATGGACACCCAGAACACATCGAGATTCGTTGCTTTGGAAAGCATCCAAAGAGGTAAAACAGAATCTTGAACCGATGGTGCGAGAATACATGAATGCCGAATATGAATTATTTCGACAATTATCGCAATACCATATTCACTTACTAAATAATCAAAATTATGGAAAGCAGACAAATCGGTAATTGGCGAGTGCCTGTTGAACTCAAAGATTGTTCTTGTGGGTCGGAGGTTGTATTGTGTTTCTCGAATGGGCGTCAGATTCAAGGAATCTTTGTTGGGTTTGAAAGCGGCCGGGCCGTCGTGCAAAATGGGAAACGAGGAGCAAGAATAACATATCCGATGTTGGGACTGTATAAATGGCGCGAGGTTGCAGTTGTCAAGTCCATCGATGCGGTGGTCTATCCGAGCGACGAGCCGACGATCTCGGTGGTCGATGATGCGACCTACGGTGGTGCGCATTGTTACGTGATCCGCGAGTGCCTCGGCTTCAACGACGGCAAAACGCAGTATGTCGAGACCGAACAGGTCATTCGGTTCGTTCGGAAGAACGACGACGGGACGATGATTCCCGGCTTGCAATCCGAGCAGCTGGTGCTGGCTTTGCTCGACCGCCATGAGAAACTGAATGCCCGGTTCCCGTCGGAGCAGAACGCCAAAATGATCGCCGGTCTGCGCATGTTCCTCGAGGCGTGCGAGGAGCGCGTGAAGAACCGCATGGAGCGCGGAGTAATGGGCGAACTTAAAAAGTAGCGGCGATGGGAGAATATGAGTGGAGCGATATGGTTCTGATGGTCAATGGCCAGCCTGTTCGGGTGCTGCCGGAGGTGGACTTCGGGGGCGATGCGCCGGATGAACAGGTCGCAAGAGGTATTTCCTCAATTGAATTTACGATGCGGGCAACCAGCGGCACGATGCTCGCGATGGCGAAGCTGGTATCTCAATTCGGTCGTGAATTCGCGCAGTTCGCGGCGGAACTCCGCCGATGGGCAGCCGGATACCGTTTCCGCTCGCGGGTGGAGGGACGGCATTCGCGAACCCGCCGCAAACGGCGGCCGACAAGGCTTCAACGACGCAGACAACGACAAACCAAAAATAGAGTTAAACGATGAAAGTAAAAATCAAAGGATTCAGCGAGCTGGAGAGCGCGAAATATGCGTTCGACAACAGTGGCAATCTTATCGGGGTGCGCCTCGATGCAGATGCCGAAAACGGGGTGTACAACATATTCCCGATGGAATTGGTGGAGGACATTTACGATGATTAACCAAATCGGGTTAAAGTGTTGAAAATAAGTGCGAATTGTCTTGCGTGTTCTAAATGATAGTGTTATGTTTGCAGTACAATTAAACGATTGATAAACAATAAAATAATATGAATATGACACGCAAAGAAGCTATCCGAATCGCCACTAATTTTTTCACATTCCGTATGGGCGTAAAACCCGAGTCGATGGTTGTAACGATGATGGAACCAGCCGACGGCCGTATAGCCGTACAGACGACGACTTACGACGACGAAGGCGATGAGATGACCTATGAAATTGAGATCAAGCCGGCGACTGACAGTATCACGATGAAGCAGATTGTCTCCGATTGCAATCTCTCGGATTTCATTCAGGATGTCAAGCATTTGTCGAACCTTAAAAAAGGCGATCTGTTCCGTTTGGAGGGCGATTGTGTAATATGGCGCTTTTGCGGTGCCGAAAAACGTTACGGTGCATTGGCTTATGGTTTTACTCGCCAAAACGGCCGGGAGATATCTTGGTTGAATACGGATGTGAACGTTTACCCGTGTGGAAAATAAAACGACAAAACAATGGATGTTACCAAGATGACAGCAGCACAACGCGCCGAACTGAAGGCGCAGCTTGAGGCCGAGGAGCGTGCCGAGAAACAGAAACGCGAAGATGACATTGCGGCATATAAGGATTCCGTCGATGAGTTCTGCCGGGGCAAGTTCGCCCGCCTGCAAGCGTTGAGTGAGGAGATGCGCCGGGCAAAGGAGGAAGTGTTTAGCGACGCCGAGCGGTTGATCGAGCTCAAAGAGGAGCTGTTCCGCACAAAATCCGACCGTCACAGCAACCAGTTCACGACCTCGGACGGCGGCATTACGGTCGCTCTGGGCTATCGCACGAACGACGGCTGGGACGATACGGTGAACGCCGGTGTCGATAAAGTCAGGGCGTTCATCCGTTCGCTGGCTAAAGACGACAACTCGGCCACCCTGACAGAGATGGTAATGAACCTGCTGGCCAAAGACCGCAAGGGGAACCTCAAGGCGAGCCGCGTGCTCCAACTTCGGGAAATCGCCCGTAAATCGGGCTACCCGGAGCTGATCGAGGCAACCGACATCATCCAGAGCGCCTATCGTCCCGTCGATACGTGCCAGTTCATCTCCGTATCGTACAAGGACGAGAAGGGCGTGAAACGTGCGCTGCCGCTCTCGTTGGCGGCGATGGAATAGAGCCTTTCCTATGCAGAAAATCCCACTTTCTACAAGAGAGTGGGATTTTTTCGTTACTTGATTTTCTTCAAAGCCAAATCGCGGTCGAAGATATGAATGGAGAGCACATCGCTGTCTATACGTCCCGTGAACGTATTCGCGCCGGTCTCAATCGTGACATTCGGGGCTTTGTAGGAATACCGATATTCCTGTCTGACCGGATCGGAGTTTTCGTATTTCCATTCGGCCGTGCATTTGCGGTCGAGTGCGAAATAGAACGTATCGGTGCGTCCTTCCGTGGTCTGGCTCCATACAGTACCAATCAGTTCATCCGAAGCCGGGGTTTCCCCTTTGTCCGAACAAGATGAGAGGAGGATGCCCGCAAAACAAATGGAGAGGAGGAAAAGTCGTTTCATGGTAGATGATTTTGAAACAAAGGTAGTATTTTCCGGATAAATAGCTTAATTCTGTTAAGCAAATGGGGAGAATTGTTGCAATTCTCCCTAATTTTGTGTATCGAAAACTCGAAATCCCCCCCCCAGTGAATGCCGAGAGGAAGAAACAAGGACTTAATCGACAAGCGCAACGAGGCGTTGTGCCGCCGCTGGTATTACTGGACGGAGGTGCAGCGATTGCGCTTCGATGACGCCCTGAAGATTCTCTCCGAGCAGGAGTTCTTCCTCTCCGAGGACCGCGTCATGGCCATCATCCGGCAATACTGCAAGGAGCATCCGGATGGCGACATCCGTCCAGTCCCGAAAATCAAGGTTCCGAAGCTCACGGCCGGACAGCTACGCCTGTTCGCCGGGGAATAATCACACGATCTCCCGCACGAGGTACTCGAACGTCACCTCGTAGACCTTGACCCCGCCGCCGAGGGCATATTCCGTGCTGCGCCGTCGGTCGAGCTCGGACATCTTCGGCGACAGCCTCATCCCTTGCGCGGCCCGGAACAGGCGGTCGGCCATCTGTTCGCGGTCGGCGATCTTCGTCTCCGTCGTGGAGCCGACATGGGTGTCGTCGTAACAGTCGATTGCCAGCTTCAACGTGACGGACGTCTTGCCCTGCTGTATTCCCGGACGGTTCGCCATCGGCAGCCACTCCGTGTCGCCCATGCCGACGAGCACGCAGGGGAATACGACCGGATATTGGTCCTCCTGCGATTCGAGTTGTCCGTAGTCCTCATCGATGCGGACCTCCGGCATTGCTTCTTCGATGCGCTTCATCAGCGCGAGTTTCACACTTTCCATACGTCTACAATTTAAGTACTGACTCGACCTGCGTTTCTACATCGGCGCGTATGCGCTCCTCGAGCTCGCGGCTCTGGCCTATGAACTGCCGCTTGGGAATCCTGATCCGCAGGTGCTTCTTCTTCGTCAGAGCCAGTCCGCGCCACATCTGTGCTTCGGGCGTGAGTGCGCCGCTCGGGGCATTTTCGGCCGATTTGCGGCCTTTCGTTCCTTTCTTCGACTTCCCGGCCGCTTGGTAGTACATCGCCCACGCAAACCGTCTCATTTTGGGCGTTACGGCGGGTTTCGTCTCTCCGCCCCAGTTGTGGATCGGCGCATAGGGTACGTCGTTCACGATCTTGACCCGGTAGTCCCCCGGCACGTAGCGCACGGCGTTGAACAGGTGGTTGCGGGAGCTGAGCAGCGGCCCGTGCTTTCCGGCCGCCGATGTGCTACCGGTGAGCTGCCGTTTGGTCTTCGGCCACGGGTGCAGCCCGCCGTCGACGAAGCCGCTCTTTCGGAAGTTGTCCTGAAAGTGCCGCTTGGCCATGTTTCCGACCCGGATGGGCATCTTACGCCGCATCAGCGTGTCGATCTCTTTCTGTTTCGCTCGAATGAGCTTCGAGAACTCTTTAATATCCATTTGAACGTCGTTCGAACAAAATTCTGTTCCGGATTTTGTTTCCGGCGAAATAGTTGCTATATTTGCGGGTGAAGGCGTACCAACGCTTTCAGAAGCATCCGAACATAAGTCCGAGCTCCATGTCGGGAGTGTCTTTCGGCCGTTCGGATGCTTTTTTATTTTCGATATATCGAATACGGGTGTTCGTATATCTCGGACGTTTCGCGGTTCGTGCGCGCCTCACACTTTACCACGAAAGTCTGTTTGCCGACTTCCAACTCATACACGGTGTATTCGACCAGTCCGCGCGATTGCTTTTTGTCGGTGAAGTGCTTCGGCTCCTCCACCCGCACGAATCGCAGCCGGTCTAAATAGCGATCCATCTTCATCGACACATCGACGCTTTCGGCATCGGCCGCATGGTATACCAACTGCCGAATGTCGGACTTCGAGCACATCACCGTTCCGTATTTCAGTTCCGACCCCGAGTGTGCGACCGGCGCCGGAAGCGGTAACCGGCTGATACGGGACGTCGCATCGGATTTCTTTTCGGCGAGTTCCGTCCGCTTCTCCGCCAACGTTTTTTCCGCTTTCTGCACCGCTTTGAGTACGTTCTTGCAGTGGTAACAGTCTTTCGAGCGGTTGGTGAAGAGCGTGAGTTGCACACCTTTGAACGCACATTTCGAGCAGTCGGAGGGGAAATACGGGTGGTCATCGGAGAACAGCTGCGCCGTGCGTGCCGGATTGCCTTTCAGACCGGGCGACGGCTCGATCCGCTCGCCGCCCAGCCCCGAGTTGTCGGTCACAGGATCGTCGGTCGCCTCCCAGCCGCATTGGCAGCCCCACTCGTCGCCGGGCTTGTGTTCCTCCCAGAACGGGTCGTCGACGGGCCACACATGGTCGTAGAACGGCATGTGCGACTCGCGGGGATTGACGGCCGTAGAGGGCAGCCACCGGATGTTCGGCAACACGTCGGCCTCGGCCATGAACTGCCGCATCTCGGCGGCACGGTGCGCCCGCTTGATGGCGGTGTCGTATTCGGTTCGGAGCCATGCCTCGACGTGGTGATCGGCGATTGGTTCGACGTCGCGTCGGAACTGCTGGTAGGACTTCACCCCGCCGTTCTCGTCGATGAGCTGCGCAGCCATGTCGCGCCCCATGCGGTGGGTCTTGAACGCCGCGAACACGGCGTTGTTGGTGCGCAACTGCTCCATGAAGTCGCCGCCGGCTTCGCTGCCGGAGAACCCGACGTCGGTCGCCGCATCGAATATCCGGCTGACCTCCTCGAAGAGTTCGGCATCGATCTCCGTGCGCGGGTTATACCGCCGTTCGTAGATGTTCCGAAGCGCAGCAGCCAACACGCCGCTGTCGAATGAGAATCCATTTTCCGCTGGACGTTTCTCGGCTGCATCGACATAAAGCGCATCGACTACCAGTCTGAATCCGCCCCCGCGCTTTCGGGGGCGCGGCCGAAAAAATCGCGCACACGATCCGTAAGTTTGCGCTCTTTCTGCTTCGGTTCAGGCTCGGGTTCCACCGGATCGTCATCGGCACCTTTGCCGTTCTTCCCCTCCTCGTCGGCCGGTTCTTCGGCCACGGGCACTGCCGTCCGTCCGGCGGCTTTCAGCTCGGCGTAGTTGTCCGGTTTCGGAATGCCGAACTCCTCGTAGAGGTAGTCGTCATCGATGGGCAGTCCTGCTTCGTTCTTCAGTCGGCAGACGATGGCCACCTGTTTCTCCGGGTCTTTCTTCTTCGGGGGCACGAAGGTGAATTTGCCCCCGGAGGTGTCAATGCCCATCGATGCGAATACGTCCGTCACCTCGTAGTTCAGGATATCGAGGATGCGCCGCTTGACGAAGAAGACGATATCGGCTTCACCGTCCTGCTGAACAGTTCCGAGGGCCTGCGTTCCCTTGTCGCCCGCCTCGGTGGTCAGCGTATTGCCGTTCACGATCTTGCTGATCTCGTTGTTGCAGATCGTGTGGAGGCGGTCGTAGAGGTCGCTGCCACCCGAGATGCTCGAGGCCTGAATCAGGTTGATCTTCGTCCCGTCGGGGTGTACGATGACCCCGGCGCCGCCCATGTTGTAGATGTCGTCGATGAGCTTTTCGCGCGCCTTGTCGTCCCAAGCGTCGTATGTCCCCTCGCGGATCGGCCGGCCGAATATCTCGCCCAATTCGGCCCAGTCGGCGACGTTGTTGCGTTTGAGGATGACCCAGAACGCCGCGACCGCAAGGTGGCCTATCTGCCGCGGGTCGCCGACATAGAGCAGATCGGAGTAGTTGTCCCAGCTTTCGCCGATGAGGTCGGTCTGATTGCGCAGGATCGTGCGGTTGATCGCATCGACGTGCTTGCGGGGGATCAGATTGTAGTCGATCCAGCCCTTGTCGTCGAGGAAGAACTGGAAGAGCGAGCCGCCGACACCCTCCCATTCGTCATCGATGAGGTCCTCGATGAAGCGGTTGAACCACGGGGAATCGATATGCTCCTGTATCGTGCCATCAATGTTTCCGTCGCGCTGGAATTGAATCGGTGTCGAGAGAATCGCCGCTTTCTGCTTGCGCAGCACGGAGAAGAGATGTCCGTCGAGCATGACGTCAGCGTACAGGTCGACGAGTTTTGCCCGGCGCGGCCAGTCGATGAGCTCCGCCTGCCGGATGCTGTCCATATAGGCCGATACGTCCAGCCCGCCGCGGCGTGTGGGCTGGAGCACGATGGTCTGCGTCGGCATGCGGCCGATGTTGCCGCCGGAGGTAATGCGTTTACCTTTCTTTTTCTTTTCTTTCGCCATGTCAGAATCGGTTGTTGCGTTTGGGGTTGCTGCGTATCTGGAACTGCGAGGCGGCCTCTTTGGCCTCCTGCTCGATCTCCGGCAACCCGTCGACGGAGATGTCGCCTTTGCGCACGCCTTTGAGCCATTCCACGGCACGTTCGTAGCGGTCGACACGGATTTGCGACATGTTGCGCGGGTTGTGGATGGAGAAGAGGTGGTAGATGGCGATGTCGAGGGCCATCATCAGCACGAGCTGATTACGCTCGTCGCCCTCGGCCGAGAAGACCCGGTCGCAGTCGTAGCGTGCCGCGAGGTATCCGCGCATCTCGGCGATGGCGCGGTCCTCGCAGATTTCGACGATCTGCCGGTCGGAGCGAATTACAGCGTCGAGAATCTCCTGATGAATGGAGGCGTCGTAGTCCTCCGGAGTGATGAATTGTGCCATATCTTACTGTCTGTATTTGTTGCGGCGAGCCATTACGCCGCGGGGCGTCGTCACGACGGGATGCAGCTCGCCGATCTTGTCGTCGATGAAGCGGTTGCCGCCCTCCACGCAGTCCACCCCGTCGGCGTGGAACTTCAGTGCCATCGTGAAGAATTTGAACTCCTCGTCCAAGAGCTTCATGTGCGGGTCGCCTTTCTCGGCCTCGTTGAGCACCAGCAGCCCCTCGCGATGGAGCGGTTCGAGGTTGGCTTCGATACGCACGGCCTTGTCGGTTTTCTTCTTCTCGTCGGGGATAACCGAGAGGCTGATTCCCGTCTCTTTCGCCTTGCGTGCGACCGCCTTTTTGAACACCTGCTGAAAGAATGGGTCCTGCAGGGAGTTGTTCTCCTGCACGACGTATATCGCACGGCACCCGCCGGCCCGGGCATAGAGGTAGAGCGAGAAGAAGTGCGTCACGAACTCTTCGGTAGTCATCTTGCCGAGGAATCCCTTGATGACATAGAGCGTGCGGTCGAGCTTTCCGAGCAGCCACACGGCCTTGAGCGACCCCTGCTTGTTCTTGGCCGCACCTTTGGCTTCGGACTGCGTCGGGTCGGCATAGATGCAGAGGAATGGGAAGCGGCGCAGCGAAGGAATCTTGCCCCACTTGCGCGGACCGAAGATTTTGCCCTCGACGACGGGGTTGTTGAAATACTCGGCCTGCTGCGCCTGCGTCGATATTTTCGACAGCGCACGGTCGATCAGCTCCTCGGTGTTCTTCTCCGGCCACGTGCTGCGCCCCTCCGCGTCGCGGATGTTCACGATGTCATGATGGTCGGCCATCGCGCCTGCCCGAACGATGCAGCAGTCCTCGGCGATGATGTTGCCGCAGAAGACGACCAGCAGCGAGCCGGAGGGATCGCGGGTCGGATAGAGGGCGTGTTCCCACCAGTCCCACTTGTTGTTCAGGACATCGGGGTTGCGGCAATCCTCATCGGTATCGAAGTCGTCTACGAGCAGTACATCGGGACGGATCGCTTCGTTACGTGCACCACGCGGCGCATTCCCCGACCCCACGCCATAGAATGCCACGCCCTGCCGGGTACGGAACTCCAATTCGGCCCACTCGCCCACGGACATCTGCTCGCCGTAGTACTGAATGATGCGTCGGTTCGATTCGAGGTTGGCCCGATACGGCGCGAGCAGTCGCCCCGCGGCTTTCTCCGTCGCCGAGGCGAGAATGACGGTGCTTTTTCGGCCGGTCAGCGTCAGGTACAGCACTGCGAACATCGTGATGGTGCTCTTGGCCAACGAGCGGCTCCACGATAGCACCTCATACCATTCGGGGTTGTTGATGATGCGGTGGATGGCTTTCTTCTGAAAAGGTGCGAAGGGATACTTCGCGTACTTCGGGAAGAAGAACTGCATCCACTCGATAGGATGTGCCTCGAGGTACAGCCGGTGCTTCTCGATTTCCGCCGGGGACATCGATTCGTCGATGGGCGTATCGTTGTATATGGATTGCTTGAGGGCTTCCCACTCCTTCAGGGCATCGCGGTCGATCTGCTTCATCACATCAGGGATTTAAGGAATTTGTCGAACAATGCGGCGAAGGTCTTCGTCAGCGCGGGATCGACAGGCCGCAGCCATGCGACGAAACGTTGTGCAGTGCTGACGGCTTCATGAATGCCCAGCTCCGTCTCGAGCTTGCCGATGGCGTTTGTCAGTTTGGCGATGGCGTCGGCCTCTTTGGGTGTTGCGAACCGCTGGCCCTGCTCGCGGCCGAGGATGACGTTGTTGATCTCCATGATCTGCCGCTGCAGGTTCTTGATCTGCTCCTCGCGGGTCATGGTCAGCGACGCCTTGTGTTCGTCCCATTTGTCGGCTTTGGCCCAGCGTATGACGGTCTGCCGCGACACACCGCACGCCTCGGCGATTTCGGCTTGCGTGCGGTTTTCGTTCAGGTACATCGAGAACGCCCAGCGGCGCATCTGTTCGGAGGTCATTTTCGACATTGCTTCATGAATTGTTCAGTGCAAAATTGACCTATAAAACGCTGCCGAGCAAATGATAAAAATAGGATGCGACTTTGCGGTTGTATCATACAATCAGAAAGTTGTATCATAAAACGCCGATTTGCAGAGGCCGAAAATGACGCTCAATTTTGCACAAAACGAATCGCAAAATGGAGCGCATTTTCAATATCATTCCCGGGCCGCAGGAGGACACCTGTTGCATCTTGTTGTACGGCGAAATCGGCGACTATGCCGATGTCGGCGCCGAGGATGTCGTCCGTCAACTCGTAGCTGCCGAACGAACCTATCGCAAGATCGACGTGAGGATCAACTCCGTCGGCGGCGATGTAGCTGCGGGCATCGCCATCTTCAACTTCCTGCGCCAGTCTGCGGCCGACATCACGATCTACATCGACTGCGTCGCCGCATCTACGGCGTCGTTCATCGCCGGCTGCGGCAAGCGGGTCAAGATGAGCCGTTATGGCCAGATTATGATCCACCAGCCGATGAGCGACGTCTTCGGCAATGCTGCCAAGTTGAAAGACTGCGTCGCGCACCTCGAACAGGTCGAGGATACGCTGTGCGAGATCTACGCGGCACGCACGGGCAAGAGCGTCGAGGAGATACGCACGACCTACATGGACGGCCGGGACCATTGGCTGACGGCCGAGGAGGCGCTGGCAGAAGGTTTCGTCGACGAGATTTTCGACGATAACGCGGTCGCCGTCTCCGCTTCGCTTACGCCGCGCGAGCGTTGCGAGCGCTACACGGCGCTTTACATCGAACATTTTTCACTTAAAAATCAAGAACAGATGATCAACAAACTCAGATCGATGCCGACCTTCTCCGATTGTGCGGACGAGGCGGCGGTCATGTCGCGTCTCGACGAGGTCGTGAACAAGGCCCGGGAGCACGATGCAGCGGTCGCCGAGCGCGAGGCGCTCAAAGCGAAGGTCGCCGACCTCGAGCGCAAGGAGCGCGAAGCGGCGGAAGCGGCCTACGACGCCGAGGTCGACACGGCACGCGAAGAGGAGCGCATCGGCGCCGACGAAGTGCCGGGCTTCAAGGCGCTCATGCGCAATGACCCCGAGAACACGCGAACCCTGCTCGCGGCGCGCAAGCCCAAGCGGCGCGTCATGCAGACCCTCGCCTCGGCCGCCGGTGCTGCCGGAGGCAAGACCGACAAGGACTACCTCGCCGAACGAGAAGCGGAGGTTCGCGCTCGGCTCAAACAGTAATCAATCATCAACTCAATCAACATTATGGCAAATCCGAATATTCAAACCGCCCACAGCGGCGAAGTCCTCGACCAGATTCTGGTCAAGGCTGCCACGGGCAATCAGCTCTTCGAGAAGGGGCTGATCCACATGGAGACTTCCATCGGCGACAAGTTCTACATCCCGCGTCTCCAGCTCTCGAAGCTGTTGCAGAAGCGCGTCGAGATGCCCAAGAGCGAGAACTCGAAGGGCGATTTCAAGATCGACGAGCGCCTGCTCAAGCCCGAGGACGTCATGGTCTACACGGAGTTCAATCCGCGCTCGTTCGAGAAGTTCTGGCGCGAGTGGCAGCCGACGGGCAACCTCGTGTTCCGCGAGCTTCCGGGCAACGTGCAGGTGGCATTGCTGAACGAGGTGCTCAAGCAGGTCGGCACGGAGCTGGGCTACCACTTCATTCAGGGCGTGTCGGGCGATGGCGAGGAGCAGTTCTTCAACGGCATCCTCACGCGCATGACGACCGATCCCGATGTAGTGAAGGCGACCTGTGCGGAGACGAGCCAGATCAAGCGTCTGCGCGCGGTCTGGGAGAAGACGGCGGACAAGGTGCGCGGCGATGCGAACTTCACCTTCCTGATGTCATCGGCCGACTTCGACAAGTACGACAACGAACTCACGGACCTGCATCACAAGGGTGCCGACCCGACCGAGACGAACGTCGCACGCTTCAAGGGCAAGCGCATCGCTGCGCTGAACGATTGGCCCGACGGCGTGATCGCCGGTACGATCTGCTCGCTGGATACGGGCTCGAACCTCTATGCGGGCTGCAACCTCGCCAACGACTACGAGTGCCTGCAGGTCGACAAGGTGCAGGCCAGCGGCGAGCTCTACTTCATCAAGATGCTGATGAAGGCCGACACGCAGATCGCATGGGGTCAGCTGGTGACGCTGCTCGACACGCGCACTCCGGGTAACGAAGTAGGTTAAAACTCAAAAACAACGAAAGACATGAAATTGAAACTGAAAGTTCTGCGTCCGTTCAAGGACAAAAACAACCTGAAAATCGGCTATGAAGTCGGCGGAGAACTGTCGATCTCGGCGGATACGCCCGAAAATGTGGCCCGCATCAACGACCTGATCGCCCGCGGCCTTTGCGAGATCGCCGCCGCGGAGGCCGAGGCCCCTGCGGCTCCTCCGGCCGACAAGGATGACGAGGCTGCCCTTGCGACGGTGTCGTTCGACGGGCAGGAACATCCGCTCGCTGCGATGAAGGTCGCACTGGAGGCCGTCGGGGTCGCCGTCGCGAAGAACGCCCGCGTTCCGGCCGTCACCAAAGTCATCGATGCACTGACCGAGGAGCAGACCGCTGCGCTCGCCGAGGTGCTGGCCGCAAAGGAGGAGTAACCCGGAATAGCGTATGACACCATCGGAATTCAAACGCACTTACTATCCGGCCATCGAGCGCGTCTGCGCCGGAACAGGGCTGAACCCGCTCTTCGTAGCGGCGCAGGCCGCGCTCGAGACGGGCTGGGGTAAGAATGCCATCGGCAAGAACCTTTTCGGTATCACGGCCGGCGACAAGTGGACGGGCAAGCGTCAGATCGTACGTACGACGGAGTATTTCAGAGACGACCGTCAGGGTGGAAACTTTGTCCGCGTGCATTCGATCACGCCGCTGGCCGACGGCCGCTACCGCTACGACGTAGACCGTGCTTTCCGCGACTACGACTCGGTGGAGGAGTGCCTGCACGACCACTTCAAGGTCTTGTCTGCGAAACGCTACGCTGCGGCGATGCCGTATCGTCACGACGTGCAGCGCTTCGCCTACGAGGTCGCCAAAGCCGGTTATTGCACGGCCAGTCCGACGGTGTACGCCGACAGCATCGCGAAAATCGCACGCATGATCGAACGGGTTTAACTATCGACGGAAACAGGAAGATGGACAATGCAATGATGCAAATACTGATGTGGGCGTTGCCGAGCGGCTTTATGTCGTCAGTGGTAACGTGGCTCGTCACCCGCCGCCAGCGGAACAATGACTTTCTCGCCTCGTTGCAGAAGTCCATCGACCTGCTTACGGCGAAGTATACCGAGACGCTGGACGAGAACGTGCGCCTGCAGGCGGACAACGCCCGGCTGCTGGCCAACCAGCGAATTATGGCGGAGAAGATCGACTCGATGAGCCGGAAGATCGACCAATTGACCAAACAACTCAAAAGTATTCAGAATGAAAAATCGAATTCGGGGAATTCCCCTCGTGTTGCTTCTCGTCGCAGTACTGATGGCGGCGTGCGGGGCAATCAAGAACACGACGAGCGCGCAGACCTCCTTGTTGCAGCAGAGCAACTCCAGCGCGCAGCTCGAAGCGCAGGCCGCCGCCGTTCACGACACGCATCGGCATGTGCAGGAGCAGACGCAGACGGACTCGACGACGACACGTCGGGAGTATGCGGAACCGGTGCCGGAGGAGCGGACGGACATGACGATTCCGACGCAGAACCTCCTTGATCTGCCCGACGGCGCGAAGTATAGCGCACAGAACGGCCGTGCGAGCATCGAGGCCGAGCGGCAGGGCGACAAGATCGTCGTCCGGGGCAGATGCGACAGCATCGCCCGCCGCTGCACCTACTTCGAGAACCGCGTATTCCGACAACGCGTCCTCATCGATTCGCTTACGGTCCGACTGGATGAGATGCAGGCATATCAGGCGCGCGCCGATTCGCTGCTGGCCGCAGTCTCCGCTGCGTATCATGCAGCCGAATATACCAAGAAACCGCCCTCCGGGTGGTATTGGTGGCTGCTTGTCGGTTTCCTCGCGGGTGGAGCCGCATCGGCATGGCTGACGAAAACGAACCCGCTGAAAGCGATTGTAAAACTTATCAAAAGCATCGTGTAATATGGCTGAAAACACACTGCAGGCCTCTGCAAAGGCACACGACGGATTCATCTACGGTCTCGAAGCCCTCATCTTCAACGGCAAGGAGCTTGGTCTGATCAGCAACGACGGTCTGAACTGGGGCGGGGACGACCCGTCGACGAACAAGGTCTGGGCAGCGCAGAAGCGCTCAGCTCCGGTGAAGGAGATCGAGGAGAATCCCGGAACGAACGAGATCGAGTTCGACCTGATCGAACTCAAGCCCGAGAATATCGTACAGGTGATGGGCGGCACGACCTCCAAAGACGGCAAGAAGTGGAACGCGCCCGCGAAGCGCATCCGGCTCGAGGGTCCGGTTGTCATCCGCTCGGCGGACGGCTCCGAAACCGTAGCTGCAAAGGTGTCGCTTCTGGCGTCCCCGAAAGGCAAGTACGACTATTCGGACGTGATGAAAATTCACTGCAAGATGACCTTCCTGCTGCCGGATGACCCCGAGGCGTCGCCCTACGGCTTCGACTTCGCACCGGACGAGGAAGAGACCCCTGTCGGATAGCACGCTGAACGATGAGTGCGAATCCGCAAATCGAAATCGAGGCAGCGGAGGCTCTGCTGGACATCGGAGTCTCGCTGCCCTTTTTCAAGATACCGTTTACCCGCAAGGTCGTCCGGCTGACGATGAAACGCCCGTGTCTGGGCGGGCAGATACGCCTCGCCCGGCTCTACCTCCGAACAGGCATCACTTACGAGGAGATGCTGGAGTTCTCCAAGCACGAGGAGCTGGCCTACATGGCAGTGCACGGGCGACGGGTGTCGAAGATGGTCGCGCTGACGATTTGTCGTGGCGCATTCTCGACGTGGCTGTTCTCCGACCTGCTCGCATGGCTGTTGCGTTGGTTCGTCGATGACGAGTACCTGCGGGCCGCGAGCATGCAGTTCCTATGCTTGCTGGGAACGAAGTCTTTTATGACCATTATCAAATCGATCTCAACGACGAACCCGATGAGACCGAGGTTGAGCCAAAGAAAAAGCGAAAAGGGGAGTTAAAGACCGAATATGTCGGTTCCCATAGCCCTTTCGGTATCGTGTGGCAAATCGCCGCAGCGACAGGCTGGCCGATTCGCTACATCCTTTGGAGCGTGAACTATCAAACGCTTCGGATGATGCTGGCCGATGCTCCGCGATACGTCAAGAAGAAAGAGAAGACGCGAACGCTTTCCAGCTTCGTTCAATCGCGATTGAAACAAAAAAGTAAACAGAATGCCGAAACCCGTTGAAATAGAATTCCTGCTGCGCGACAAGCTCTCCGGCGGCCTCAATGCCGCCGGGAAGTCTGTCGAGACGCTGGGTGACCGTGTCGAGCGGGTATCGCAAAGCATCACGGAGCGCATTGCGGAGCAGCGTGAGCAGGTGCGCTACGTTGAACAATGTCTGAAAGACCTTCGACGGCAATACGACAAACTGGCACCGGGCAAGGCGCAGGTGGAAATGCGTGCGGAAATAGACGCCTGTACGCGAGCTCTCGATGAGGATAAAGCCGTGCTGGCCGGACTGCGCAGCGAGCATGAGAAGAACTCGGCGACGGCGCGCGGTCTTACGATGGAGCTGCGGCAGCTTCTGGGTGCTATGGCAAAGATGCGGCTCGAGGGACGTCAGAACTCGCAGGAGTACCAGACGATGGCGCAGCGCGCAGCCCTGTTGCAGGATACGCTGGGCGATCTGCGTACGCAGACGAAGATTCTGGCGCACGATAACTCCGGCCTGCAAGGTCTGATGAGCGGGGTAAACGGCGTGTCCGGAGCGTTCACGATGGCGACAGGCATCATGGGCGCTTTCGCGTCGGAGAACGAGAACCTCGTCAAGGTTCAGACGCGCGTGCAGAGCGTGCTGGCCATTACGATGGGCTTGCAGCAGGTGATGAACGCCCTGAACAAAGATTCGGCTTTCCGGCTGGTGACGGTCGCCAAGATGAAGAATCTGTTATCGGCTGCCAACAAGAAGCTGGCCGTCTCTTTGGGTATCTCGAACGCAGCCGCCTCCGCCCTGATGGCCACGCTTACATTGGGGCTTTCAGCAGTCATCACCGGGTTGGTCGTGCTTTGGAACAAGTATTCCGATTCACAGGCGGAGGCTGCGGCCAAAGCCAAAGAGCGGGTGGAAATCGAAAAGGAGGGTCGGGCGCAGATGATCAAAACCCGATTCGAAATCGACTCGACCCTGAAAAGTCTGAGAGAATTCAATGGTACCAAAGAACAGGAAAAAGCGAAAGTCGATGAGCTCAACCGGAAATACGGCGAGAGCTTCGGCTACTACAACACCATCGGCGAATGGTACGACACGCTGCTTCAAAAAGGTGCCGCTTACATTCAGATGCTCTTTCTTCAGGCCAAAGTACAGAGCCTTATCAACAAAGCGACCGAGGCTGACGAGCGGGTGCAGGAGGCCGAGGCGAAACCGGAATCGGATTATGATACGTGGTGGGGCTACGGCGGAAAAGTAGACCGATTCTTTTCCGATAATCAGCGATATAAAAACTCGCCCAACGGAGTATGGCTGAAAAAGGAAGCGGTCGCTGCGGCTAAGAAAGAGCGCGAGGCTTATCTGGACGAGGCGAAGAACCTGATGGATGAGATCGCCAATATCGGTAAGGATTTCAATATCGGCGGGTTCATTACGCCTCCGAAGAACGGTGCAACCGATGTGAACACGCTCACGCAAAACCTCGTCGATTTCGAGACGAAGGCTCGCCAGCGTATCGAGAACACACGCATCGCGCTGATGAAGGAGGGTTTCGAGAAAGAGCGCGCCGAGGCGCAGCAAGCCTTCGAGCAGGAGAAGACGCGTATCGCCAAAGAGGAGCAGGAGCGTCTCCAGCTTTACGAGCGGCTGCGCAAGGCCGGCGGGAAGGTCACACCGGGACAGAAGGGGGCGATTCTCGCACAGGCAGCGGCCCAGCGGGTGCAGGCCGCCCAGAGGCTCGATCATACGCTGACCGAGATCGACAAGAAAGAAGAGAAAGCGAATGCGGATCATCTCGAGAACCTTCTCGAAACCTACAAGGATTATGCGGCGGAACGCGAGGAGACCGAGCGCAAGCACGGCAAGGCCATCGCCGAGCTGCGCAGCCATTTGAGCGATGCGCGTCTGGCTGCATTGGGCAAGCAGATGACGGACCGGTTCGTCGGCAATGTCGATCTGCTGGCGCGGCCGATGATCGATGCGGCACGGCTGGCGGAGAAGGGTTGGCAGGATGCCGGCGAGGGAATCGCTACGGTGTTCAGCTCCCAGTTCGGTATCGACGATGCGGCCGGCAAGCGCCACGAGATTCTCGTCACGCCGATTCTGCCCAACGGCGATGTGCTTTCGGAAGCCGAACTGAATGCGTACATCGACGAATCGCTCAATGGCGCCGAGGACATTCTGAAAGCCGATACGCTGGGGCTTGTGATCGCCGTCGATGTCGATCCGGACGGGACGGCCGGTGAAGCGTTGCACCGGTTGCAGGAGAAGTACTATGCGCTGAAACAGGATACAGAAGGCAATGCGGCTTCCGATGCTCGGATACACCGAGCGATCAAGGTCGCCGAAGATAAGAAGAATCAAGAGCTGGCCGCTCTGTCGGGCCTGCTTGCGAAATACCGGGATTTCGAGGCCCGGCGCGTGGAGATCAAGCGGCAGGGCGACAGGGATATCGCCGCACTGGAAGAACAGCGCACTGAGGCCAATTCGGAACTTATCGACCGAGCCATCGCCGTAGCGCGACAGCAGATTGAGGAAGGCATTCAGTCCATCAACGATGCCGAGGCTGCGAGCATCTCCAAAGACAACGGGTTCCTCAAGCAGCTCTTCGGCGACTATTCGTCGATGTCGTTCGACAAATTGCGCGACCTGATCGCACAGGCGAAGCAGCTGCAGGCATACCTGAACGGCAAAGGTTCTGCGGAGGGTATCACCTTCATCTCCGCAGCGGAGCTGAAGAATATCGAGAAGAGCCCGGCGGAGTTGGACAAGCTGCGCAAGGCACTCGACAAGTTGCTCAACACCGGCAAGAAGGGCGGCGGTAACAAATGGGAGAATATCTTCAAGACCTTCGAGAAGGGGCTGGCCGAACTCAAAGGCGCGAGCGGGATCAAGGAGATCTCCGGTGCCATCGGAACCATCGGCGGTGCCGCAGCGGACGCCGCGGGGGAACTCGCCAATATGTTCGAGCAGATGGGCGACACCGAGACGGCCGATGCCATCAGCGGCGTGCAGCAAGTTTTGGGCGCCGTGTCGAACATCGGTCAGGGATTCGCTAAAGGCGGCCTCATCGGCGGCATCGGTGCTGCCATCGGCGAAGCGGCCAACTTCATCGGTCAGGCTTTCGCCGCCGAGGCCCGGCATCGGGAGGCGCTGAAGGAGATCGAGCGTGCGAAGCTCGACTTCCAGCGGCAGTACAACCTCGCGCTGTTAGAGCAGAACCTGTTGCTGAAGGAGGCGACGAACGTCTTCGGGGAGCGTCAGATCATGAAGGCGGCCAACGCCATGCAGGTCTATAAGGAGGCTCTGTCGCAGTTCGAGGCTGAGATGAAAGGTTCGACCCCTACGATGAACTGGATCGAGCGCGTCACGGGCGATGCCTACGGAACGTATGCTGCGCGGATGGCCCAATACCGGGAAGGCATCTACGGTCTCGCCTCGGCGCAGATCGTCACGGGACACAAGAAGACGGGCCTGTTCGGCTGGGGTAAGGGCAAGGACGTTTACAGCAGTATCCTCTCGGTATATCCGGAGCTGATCGACGCCAACGGCAATCTGGATACGGCGATGCTCCAGACGATTCTCGACACGCGGAAGATGTCGGACGAGACGCGCAAGTATCTGGAGAACCTCATCAGTTTGAAAGATATGATGGATGAGGCGGAACAGGCGTTGAAAGACTACCTCTCCGCTACGTTCGGGTCGCTTGGCGACAGCGTGCTGGATCGCGTCCGGGATATGGCCAGAGGCGTCACAGGGGTCTACGACGATATGTGCGACGACATCGCGGCCAAACTCGAGGAACTGGCCGATCAGGTCGTCTACTCACTGTTCTTCGCCGACAAGTTCGACAAATTGCAGGACGACCTGAAGGCGATTTATTCGAGCGGCAAGAGCGAGGAGGACATCGCCTACGACGTGATGAACCTGCTTGACGACTTCTACTCGGGCATCGGTTCGGATATGGACGCTGCCGAGGCATGGATGGCGGAGTTTGCGAAGCACGCCGAGGAGATGGGGTACGAGCTGTGGAAACCGGACGGCATGACGCAGAGCGGCCGCTCCGGAGCCTTCACAGCCATGACGCAGGATCAGGGTACGAAACTCGAAGGGTTGATGACGTCGCTTCAAATGCACGGAGCCAGCATCGACGAGAAGCTGGACAACGTATCCGAGGGATTGGCTGGGGCATTGGACGCTCTGAATCGCATCGCTCGGAATACCGATGATATTCCGCTCATCCTCGCGCTTCTTCAGGCGGTAAAGCGAGACGGATTAAAAGTGAAGTAATTATGAATGTACTGACTGGCTTGTTGATGATAAACGACATCGACCCTTACGTCGAATACGGGGCTTTTCTTACGGAGGACAAACCCGGTGACATGAAGAACTACTCGTCGCTGCTGAAGCCGTCGGCCGTGAAGCCGCAGAAAGAGGTGTCGTTTCGCGAACAGGATGGAGCAAAGGTTCCCGAAGTCATCGTCCAGCAGCTTCAGCCTCGCGATGTGTCGCTTCAATTCGCCATTGTCGCGGCGGACCGGACGGAGTTCTCGAAGCGTTATTCGGCATTCCTCCGAATGCTGCAACGGGGCGAGGACGGCTGGCTCGATTTCTACTTCCCCGAGTTGAAACGACACTTCCGGATGTTTTACAAGGAAGCCACCGACTATAAGCAGCTGACCGATTTCGAAGGTGAGGTTGCCGGGAAATTCTACGTGAAGTTCCGGGAGCCGCAGCCCGCATTTTAACGCCGTTTGAATGGCATTTGAATAGGATTTGAGAGCAGCATGAAATTGAAAATCTATAACCAGTTCGACGAGTTGAAACTGACGGTGTCGCCGTCGGACAACTCGACGCGTCAAAGGGGTGTGATGGCGGACCACATGTTGGCGCTGTCGTTCGTCTCTTTCGATTTCGTGCGTCTTGACGTGAACGACTGGGTGGAGTTCGAGGGGCAGCGTTACTGGCTTATCGAGGAGTACGTGCCCAAGCAGACCTCGACCGTAGAATGGGAATACGATGTCAAGTTCTACGGCCCTGAAAACCTCCTGTCGCAGGCTTTGATGCTCAAGACGGTCGATGGTGAGAACGACCCCGTCTTTTCCCTGACGGCTCCGGCGCATGAACAGGTGGCGCTGGTGGTCGAAAACATCAATCGGCAGATGGGAACGACCGACTGGAAAGTCGGCGAAGTCATCGATACGGAGAACCTCGTCGTCGATTATGAGGGCACCTATTGCAGCGACGCTCTGAACATGATTGCCGATGCGGCCGAAACCGAATGGTGGATCGACGGCATGACCGTCAATCTGGGCCGGTGCGAGTACGGCGAGTCCGTTCCGCTCGGGTACGCGAACGGCGCCGAATCGATTGACATCGCGTCGGCCGACGACGTGAAGTTTTTCACCCGGCTGTTCCCCATAGGCAGCAGTCGCAACATCGACCGCGAGCACTACGGCGCCACCCGGCTCCAGCTGCCCGGCGGTGCGAAGTATGTAGAGCAGGATACCCATCTGGGAATTGTCGAGCACTACGAGCGGGAGGCATTTTCAGGTATCTATCCGCGCAGAGTCGGCAAGGTCAGCTCTGTCCGCAGCGAGAGCGCGACCGGCGAAGACGGCGATCCATTTACGATTTACTACTTCAAGGACGAGGAGTTGTCGTTCGACCCGAACACCTATGAAATCGGAGGTTTGGTCAAGCAGGTCACGTTCCAGAGCGGAGAGTTGAACGGTCGCGAATTCGAGGTGAATTTCAACTCGAAGAGCCGCGAGTTCGAGATCATCACCCAATGGCCTTATGACGATGAAACGCAGCTGCCGGGTGGGCTCTTGGTGCCAAAGCCCGGCGACGAGTATATCCTTTGGAACCTCCGGATGCCGGACGAATACTATACACTGGCCGAAAAGGAGTTCGCCGAGGCCGTCGAAGCGTACATGCTCAAGCATCGCAAGGATCGGCGCGTCTATAAGGTTACGACCGACTATATCGATATCGGAGCGCGCGACCTGCGATTCGACATCGGCCAACGCGTCCGGCTGGAGAGCACACGATATTTCCCGGAGAACGGTTATCGCGACAGCCGGATCGTGCGCTTTACCCAAAATCTGAACATTCCGACACAGTACGACCTCGAGATCAGCGACGTTCTCTCGACGGGCGCCTTGTCGAGAATCGAGGACAATATCGAGGAGGTGCGCAACTATACCCGCATCGCAACCAGTAATTTGCCGGATGTCGTTCGCAGCTGGGAGAACACACCGGCCTCCGACTTCAATCTCTTCTCGTCCAAGCGGTCGATGAAAGAGTTTCTCAACAAGCGCAAAGCGGATACCGCCCGAGGCTTGATTACGTTCAAGGAGGGGATGCGGATCGGCGACTTCAAGCGAGGTGAACGTGGCGGGGCCATCGATGCGGAGGCGAATGCCGAATTCCAGACGGCTGTCGTACGCGATTTGCTCCGTTCGACGCACTTCGTCGACGGCATGGCCGGCGCCGGTTGGCAGTTATGGCAGGATGGGCACGGAACGTCCAATTTGACCGTGGATTTCCTCACGGTCCGTCAGTCGCTGCGCATTCAGGAATTGCTGCTCGAAAAAGTCCGTGCTGTCGGCGGCCAGCTGGTCGTGTCGGCGTCTAACGGTAAAATTCAGAGTGCCGAATTGGATGCGGCCGGCGAATACTATCTTTTGCGCTTCGAGACGGATTGCGGCGTGGTTGCAGGCGATCTGATCCGCTGCGCCGTTTTCAACGGCCCGACGCCCAAAGCCTACTGGGTCGAAGTGGCTGCCGTCGATAACGGGGTGGCGGCTGTTGCCGTTTCGGAGTTCGGCGGCATGGAACCGGCGGCCGGCGATGAGGTGGTACTGATGGGTAACTCTGAAAATCCGCTTCGGCAAGGCGTGATTTCTATCTCCGCAACCGAGGATGGACAGCCACGGATCGATGTATTGAACGGCGTTGCCGACAAGACTTTCGACGGATGTCTCCGTGCCCGGCTCGGCTGTCTGGATGGAATCAAGGATGATTGGTTTCCGGCCGACGGCCAGCCCGAAGGGTACGGATTATATGCCGATAACGCATTTTTGCGGGGCCGCTTTTTGCTGACTTCCGGCGAAGACGTCGCTACGAAGTTCGAGGTCATGGAGGGAATGATCCGGTCGAGCATCGAGACATTCCGAGACGGGAGCAGCATCCTCAATAACCCCGATTTCGCAGACGGCATTCGTTACTGGGAGACGGGGAACGACATCGACCTGTTCGCGGCCGGCGGCCGGTTGCTTTGGCTCGACGGCGCCTTGTTGGCGAAGAAGGGGCCTTGCGCTTGCGTCCGTGAGGAAGAGGGACGTGCGGTAATGTATATCGACAACCAGTACATCAAGCAGCGAAACGCCGACTTCAAGACCCGATTGGATTATGAAACCGGGGCCGATGGCCTGCGTAAGCCGAGGGCTTTCAAATTGGCGTTCCTCTATAAGTGTCTCGAAGCCGGTTCGCTCGATGTCCGGTTCGATGGGTGCGATGGAACCGGTTTTCAGTCGTTCGAGGCGTTCCGTACAAACAAGGAGCTGCGGCCCGACGATGAGTACCGAACGTTCGAGTGCTCCGGAATGTGGAACGGCACCGGCGATTTCCGCCTCTCATTTACCGGGAAAATCTTCATCTACATGCTGACATTGGGTGTCGATGAGGCGGAGGACCTTGCGTATACCTATCGAACGCTTTTCGAGCAGACCGACCAGCTGGTGCGCATCGCCACGGAATCGTTCGATGAACATGGCAATCTGATCAACACTACCGGTCTCGTGAGTAGAAAGGATGTCACGGGCTTATTCGCTATCGGCGGCGACGGGTCGTTGCAATCGTTCGTCGGCGCTTCGACCAAAGGCGTCTTCATCAAGGCGGGTAGCATCAAGTTGGAGGGCTTGGTCACAGCGAACGAGAACTTCAAGATTCTGGAGGACGGTAGCATCGAAGCCTCCAACGGAGTCTTCAAAGGCGAGATCGAGGCAACGAAAGGTTCGATTGGCGGATTCGAGATCGGCCGAGATCATATCGGGGCAGCCGTTGATGACGCGCATACGGCCTCTTTCGGCAATCTGTTTATCTGTCGTGATTTCTTCCGCGTGGGCGGTAATTCGGGCTACGCGATGTTGGGCAACGACGTGATCCCGCTCTCGGCTGGCGGAGCCTTCAGTGCCGTCGGCCGCATCGTCAATAAGAAGCCGAACAACGGTGCCCAGTGGGGTTTCGATTCGGCGAATTACGGTCTCTTCATAGACGTTTCGGGTGGTACGAAAAACTACGGGATATCCAGCAATGCGGCATTGATGGCACCTGCTTTCGTCGGCACGAAAGCATGTCTGCTGACATTCAGCGGCACGAGTTACGAAATCGACTTTTCGCAGTACAACACCATTCTGATGTACTACAATGAGCCGAACTACAGTGGTACGACCGTAACACTTCCTACGGAACTATCCGTAGCCAGACAGTTCGGATTGAATTCGCTGCCGAATGATTTTGCGACCACCGTAACATTCCGAGTGCGGCCCGGGTCGAAAACCATCACGCTGAAAGGGATATACAATCATAACGAGGATTTGGCAAATTATCAAATGGCCGCCGGCGATTCGGTAACCGTGCTGATCACCAAAGCGGACGGCTTTCGATATCAGATAGTGAATCATTCAAATTAAAGGCATATGAAAACAGTTGATCTCAAAGAACTGGAAATCTTCACGGATATCAGTAAACGGCAGCAAGTGCGCTGTGATGTCCGGCGGGACATCGCTAACCTTATTTATTGCGAGATGCACGGTATCGAGGCGCTCAACCTCGCCCTTGCCATCTACAAGAGCGATGGCAAAGTGGAAATCACGGATGACGAGCTTCGTATCCTTATCAGTGCGGTCGAGCGCTTCGGTACCGCAGCCCTCATCGATGCGCTCGCCAGTCAAGTTGCGACGTTGAACCAAACTACTAAAAAGGAGTGATTATGGCCATTACAGCTACTGAAAAGAAACAGCTCAAAAAGGAGATTGTTGCCGAATTGAAAGCCGAGGCGAGCGATGTGCTTCAACTGGAGGAAGTAACCTCGTTGGCCGGAGTGAGGTCGTTCCCGGCCGTGCGGGGTGAGAATCCCGTATCCGTGCCGCTCTCTTTATTGGATTTTAGCCCTGCCATCGACAAGAAAGTCGATAAGGTGGCAGGCAAAGGTCTTTCGACGGAAGATTTCACAACCGCAGAGAAGCAGAAACTCGCTGGTATTGCCGCCGGCGCCAACAACTACACGCATCCGACCAGCCACCCGGCGTCGATGATTGCGCAGGACACCACGCATCGCTTCGTGACTGATACAGAGAAAACGACATGGACCGGCAAGGCCTCGACGGCCGTTGCTACGCAAGCAGCCAACGGTCTGCTGTCGGCGGCTGACAAGAAGAAGCTGGATGGCATCGCGGCCGGGGCGAACAACTACACCCACCCAGCCAGCCATCCCGCATCGATGATTACGACCGACGAATCGCACCTGTTCGTGACGGCCGCGGAAAAATCGGCATGGAACGCCAAAGCTGCGGCCACGGCGGCCACGCAGTCGGCAATGGGTCTCATGTCGGCGGCCGACAAGAAGAAACTGGACGGCATCACCGCCGGCGCCAACAACTACACCCACCCGGCCAGCCATCCCGCATCGATGATCGCGCAGGACACCACGCACCGCTTCGTGACCGATACCGAGAAAACGGCATGGAACGCCAAAGCTGCGGCCACGGCGGCCACGCAGTTGGCAATGGGTCTCATGTCGGCGGCCGACAAGAAGAAACTCGACGGCATTGCGGCCGGAGCGAACAACTACACCCACCCGGCCAGCCATCCCGCATCGATGATCGCGCAGGACGGCA
>ERZ778495.266-NODE-266-length-55403-cov-6.858947_pt1 | contig 55403 bp, 66 predicted proteins | sample MGYA00433100_ERZ778495 | MGnify/ENA primary metagenome ERZ778495 (study PRJEB29527, sample SAMN07138962) | mouse gut metagenome | material: feces | host: mouse | place: China:Nanjing | collected 2016-01-25 ...
TATTTATTAGCTAATTATGTGATTATCAAGTGTATACCTATTTACCGATGCAGAAACTTTGTTTATATTTTTAATCTTTTGCGTATTAGATTGTTAGGTATGTTTTGCGATTTATTAAGCAACAAAATAGCAACAATGTTGCGATAATTCGGATATAGCTCGTGCGAAACTTTGTTTTACCCTACTTTCGCGTGCAGAAATTCCATATCAGCGTTATTGTATTGATATGCAATGATAAAACTTTGTTATAACTTTAAACAACAACACAATAACAACAAATTTGCATAAAACCGCCATTTCGGGGTGCTATCCGACCTCAAAGATACGAACAAAGTTCGGATTACCAAAACAGGGTGTCGGAAACCGTGACACCCTGCCTCGTTTTATGGCGATAGTTATTTTCATCGAATTTTAAGTCTGTGCCGCTTTGCGCTTTGAGTGGGGCAACTTATTATTGGTGGAGCTTTCGGGGCGTAATACGCCGCCATTCAGCTTTGCGTGATATACCCTTAAACATACCTTTTGGCAGCGGCTGTGATTTCCGCTTCATACAGGTAGATGTCGTTAATGGTGTCTATCTTGTGCATGATTTCGTTTTTGTCCTCGCCGATGATGGCTATCCGTTTTCTCGTCGGCTGATTGAGGTAAAAACGGCAGATCGTCTTTCGCACGTTGTTGTCTATCGACACGCCGAAGTAGGAGCGAGTGTCTTTATAGGTTATGCGGTCGGCAGGGCATACGTTGCGTAGTAGGGATTTCACGAGATAGAATGCCTCCAATTCTTCGGCGGTCGTCACTATCCCATCGTCGGGCAGTTCCTCGGCTGTGTCCGCTTCCTGTGTGGTCGCCTGTGGTTGCTCGGTGTCGGCGGCTTCGTCCTTGATAGCGGCTTTCAGACGGTCGGCGATGATGTCGTTGATGTAGCCGCTGATTGAACGCTTGACAAGAGCCGTGAACTGTTCCAACACCTTTGCGGAGAATACGCCGTCGTACACCTGTTTCCCGAAGAAGCGCACGAAGTCGGGAGAGGGTGCGGAAAACTCTTTGCCTATCACGGCTCGGAGTTCGCCCATATATTTGAGTTCGCTCGCAGAGCTTAATATCATATCCACGTCGAAGTATGATTTGTGGAACTTTTTAAGCTCCTCGATTTGCGGCTCTTTGAGGTCAAGCAAGTTTACCTCCAAAAATGGCTTCTCGTCCATTTTGTTAGGCTCGGCAAGGTCGGTATAGAAGCGATACACTATGCCGTTGGTAAGCACCCCGAATTTCGCCTTTGACACGTGAAAGTATCGGATAAGCTGATTGTCGTACAGCGTTAGGTCCTGTTGCCAATGCTTGCACTCGATTAGCAATATAGGTTCGCCATTCTTCATAATGGCATAGTCAATCTTCTCTCCCTTTTTAGTGCCGATGTCGCAGCACATTTCGGGTACCACTTCCAAAGGATTGAACACGTCATATCCCAGGGCGTTGATGAACGGCATTATTAAGGCGTTTTTGGTCGCCTCCTCCGTCAGCAGGTTTTCTTTCAAGCTCTCTATGCGCTCCGCTATCTGCTTGATTGAGTCTTTGAAGTCCATATATCGGTCTTTAACGGTTACTACTCGTATAGTGTTGCCGTTGCCGAGGACAGCGCACAAAAGAGCGTGGGCATTCCTAATGGTAAAGAGGGTATCGCCAAATACCTGTAGCCTACAAGGTAAATGCCCACGCTATGACGCAGGCATTTACCATTGCTTTTAAGGCTACTCAATAAATTTGGCGAATTTTTCTTTACCTCAAAACAATAGCAAACGCTATAATTTAATATGTTGCTGCAAAGGTAGTGAAAATCCGTCAATTTACGATTATATTTCCGATTGTTTCTCCGATTTTGTGCTAATCATAGAAGCCGTCGTATTAGGTTGATTATCTTTTTCCTGTGGAATACGCCTACTATAAGTATAACGAGCCAAAATCCATATATTTGAGTTTTCTGCCACCACGACAATTCCTTTTCGACCGTTACGGTTTTCGTGATAGTCTTTTGTAGCCAACGGTCACGGTAAACAATGCTGTCACGTTGCGCCACTTCCTTGTGGGTCGGCACCTCCATTTCCTGCGGCTTCGAGTTGAGCGAATGGAACAGGGAGCCGTCGGAGTTTATCCGAGCGTCGCTCTCGGCAAAATCGTTTTCCAAGTGCGATATGCTATCAAGTGTCGTGCGCTCTGCCGTCTGCGCAGGGATAGTTATTATAACCGTGTCGGGTACGAGGATTATGCGCTCCCGATACTCAATGCGCACACTATCGGCTGAAGCCTGTTGCTCTCCTGTCGTTAGGTGTTTACAGGGGGAGCAGCAGGTTAAGCCTATCAGTGAAATTATTATGAGAATAAACCGTATCATTCGTCGGCAAAGGTTTTTGTGACAGGTGGCACGGTGTTGAGTGTCAAGCTGCCGTATTTGATATATCCGAGGCGTTTAAGCCACCCCTTGCGGAATACAGCCTGTGAGGGATTGCTGCGGATTATGCTCTCGATGAAAGCCTCTCGGTCGCGCTTGATAGCGTCGAACAGTTCACGAGGGTTTCGGGCGTTGAGAGCTGCAAGGGTCTTTTCGCCCACAATGCCGTCGGGGGTGACACCGAGTATGCGCTGCACCCTCGTTATGCCGTGTTTGCCCGAAGCCCACACCCAATCCACGACGATGTTTGCGATAGACTGCGACTGTATGCGGTCGGCTTGCCACCTGTTCCAATAGTGAGGTTTCATAACTCGGTTCATTGCGTCGTCTTCGGTTATAAGACGCAGATCATCCACGTCTATATCTCCGTCGCCGTCTTTGTCGTAGCCTACCTGTCGCCAAGTGGCGATAGTAACCCCCTTATTGGTTGCACCTCCCTTGTCATTGGGGTGGTTGCTGAAACCTCCCTCCCAAGAGAGGATAAACGGAGCGAGTATTGAAATATCAGCCATAATTAATCAGATTTATTATCGGGTTCAACATCTTCGAGAGCCTTTTCAATATCGTGTCTGCCTGTAACGAGCTTCCAAATGTTTATGCGTTTCTTCAAACCTTTGTAATCTGCATAATTATTTCCGACACTCGCAAGCTCGTTGAGATAGACATATAGAATACAGGCGACGGACACGAGAGGAATACCGAATACCACCCCGACGGAATGGCGGCAGGTATAAGCCACAAAAAGCCAACAGCCATAGTCAAACATCTTATTCATAGAGCGGCGACGCATACGAGAGCCTCTGATTTGCTCCCCACGTCTTTTTGCTGCCATGACCCCAAACCGCAAATCGGTTATGATAAGGGCAACGGCGAATAGCATCCAAGGGTACATGGTTTGAAAGAAATCAGCCCACCATGCAGCCCAAAAGTGCTTCATAAATTCGTATAAGGTTTCGTGTTCCATATCGCTTGATTGGTTTATTTCCACAAAGGTAGTCAAAACTGATTACAATATAATCATAAACAGGGCGAAAATTATTGTATAAGTGCCTCTAATTCGTTTATTTTATCGCGGACTTGCTGTCGCTCCGTATGTAGAGCCGATATGTCGTAGGGCAACGGCTGATTAAGCAGCGACGCTTCATAGCATTTTGTCACCCTGTAATCGGTGGCGGCGAGGTTGTCTTTTAGCTCTCGTATCTGCGTCTTGACCTTTTGAGTGTCAAACTTTGTTTCATAGCGATACGATATGCGGTCGCCGTTGTCATAAGGTACAGGCACCATGATATTATCGGTATTATCGCTCTGCATAGAGTTCTCATCTATGGGGTCAACAGGCTTCCACCCTGTCGGGAGTAGAGCTATCTGTTCCTCGACCGACAGGGTTGTTTCTGTTATAGTTCCGTCGGCATTTTGCTGACGGTTGATTATCGGCTCTATATCTCTAATGCGGAGATAGCCATCTTCGATTTTTCCGTATTCTGCCATAATTTTAGAATTTCCAACGTGACACGAGCCACGATTCTTTTTTTGTTGTAGTGCTACCCGAAGTGACATATCCGATTGAAAAGACGAACATACCGCCTTGTCCCTCTCCAAAATCATAGTATTCATTTTCGGTAGCGTCGTCGTAGATGTGGTGTCCTGTTCGGGGTTTGAACCGCATATATCCCGTCCACCATTGCTTGACGAATATAACCTGTCCCTCGTAAGGGTCGGCAGGTAGATAGACGGTCGCAGCGTCGGAGGTATAGCCAACCACCATTGTATCGTTGTAACCTAAATATACCGTCTGCTTTTCGCCGCTTACCCCTCTACGGTGGAGTATCAGCCCATGTGCGTATAGTTTGTCAAAGAAGCCTCCGACAGCCATAGCGGTGCCGCTGTTGGAGGCGCGACCGTAAACGCCCATTACGAGGGTGCTAAGTTTATCGAGCGACCATTCGCTTTTATTAACATTGGCGAAGCCGAGGGCGACCATAGCGGCACGAAAAGTTCTGCCTGTCGTTGCAGACATCGCTTCTGTACCCGCTCTATTAGCGAAAATGCCTGTCGGCGACATATAGGCGACCTTTGAATAGCCGTCGGCAGACCGAGCCTCAATAATGCCACGGTAAGCGTCTATATCAATATTTGTCGCGCTGTTCTCTCCCTCCATAACATAAGAGCCTTGCGAGTTCGAGGACTTGATTTGTATCTTGCGGTTTACTGCGTCGAGGGTGATTTTGTTATCGTCGCCGAGCGTCGATACTATTCTCCCTCCCTGTATGAACCAATCGCCAATGTTCGCCCCCTCTGCCAATAACAGGTTGGTAGCGATACTTTCAAACGACGCACCAAAGCTATTCCAATAGTTGGTGTCGGTCGGAACGTGACCCGAAAAGCCTGTTGTGCCGTCGGGTGCGTCTATTCGGGCGATATACCAAGCGTCGCCGTACTTGACAGCGTCCAAACGGTTGTTATTGCCATAGTAGGTTTTCGAGGCATTATATACACCACGATACACCATTACAGGGCTTTTTCCGTCCTTACCATCTTCTCCGTCTTTACCGTCGTATGGAGTGATACGGACAGGGTTGCTCCAATTAGACAGGAGCTTGTCGGTTTCGCCCGATATTTTGGCTGTTATGCGCCACAGGTATTCTTGCGCTCCTACGGAGGGCTGATTAACCGTCCACCCCGACGGATTACGCTGCGCTTTCATTTCGTTGGTAAGGAAAGGCGATACGGTTGTGGAGCCGTTAGTGGCATAGCGAACCTCGAAATAATCGCCGTTATAGGCATAACGCATCCAAACCGTCGGTGTGTTGAAAGTTCCCCACTTGCCGTCGGTCTTTTTTCGGATAGACTCGTATTGTATGGGATAATCGAATGTCACCTCCGAGGGGTTATCGGTCCACCCCTTGACGGCTTCCCAATATGCGGTGTCCGTCGGAGTATGTGGGTTGGTGCTGTCGCTTGCTTTCGTAGCCTTATAGAACCTGCCGCTATATCGCACGAGCGTACCCACCGCATAGCTGTTAGCTGCGTTGTAATCATTTGTCGTAAGCGGCGGCACGAAATCATCTACATAGGGGTCGCTTGTCGGTATGCTCGGCGTTGTTTCCGTCTTTGACAGGATATAAATGCGCTCCGTGTCGTTGTTATCCATAGAGAATGGCACAGGGTCGCTCCAAGCACCTGCCTCCTGCGTCGCTCCGCTTATTCGGGCGGTGCTGACCCAACAGTTCTCGACCTTGACGATACGATATTTTACATTGTCTGCGCCGACCGAGTTAGAACTGTCTTTGGCGTAGCCTATCTCGACGAAATGGCTACCTGCCGTTGGCACGTTGATATAGACGGTCTTTGACACGTTGCTGCCCGACACTCGGTCTGTAAAATTACCTGTGCGAGTCATAGCTGTATTATCAAGCAAGCCCACAATCCCGAAATCGTAATTGCTCTCGCTGTTAGCTATTATTTCGATAGCCACAACTTGATTGGGCTTTGTGGTAGTGAACGAAATACGGTTTTTCTTCAACTCGTTATCGGCTGTGGAGGGCGATACATAATAGCCGTCTTTATACGAGAATGTTCCGCTGTGGCTGAACGACAGGGTTTCCATATCGGGCGTGTCACTCCAACCTGCAGGGGCGTTGCCGCTCGGTTTGGCAGGTTTTGTAACGGAATGGCGATACAGGAACTTATACCAATCGCCATTGTTGCCTGCGCTTGCCTGTGGCTCCCAATATGCGGTGTCGGTTGGAGGAATATTGTGGCACGAAGCATTATTGATATGCCTGTAAAGCGAATACAAGCCACCTATGGCGTAGATAACTTCGTCGCCCTTATAATATGTTGATGAAGCGTTGTAAACGCCACGATAGCACCCAAGAGGGCTTTCCACACCCGATTGACTTTGAACGAGGACACCGAAGAATTTTAGCAAACCGTCGCCGTCTATGTTGTAACGTAGCTTGTCGCCGAGCTTCATAGAGTTATTCAGCATATCGAAAAACGACAGCCCATTTCCCGACACAATTTTGTCGGTCGTTATTCTCCCAGGGAGTACTTCGGTAAAGCCATACAGGGAGGCGAAGCTGCGCTCTCCGTCGTATTCCGAGTTGAGTATGCCGACCAACAAATGGTAGTAGCCCGTTACCCCCTCTAACTTTATGGCGGTTTCGGACAATAGGAATGTGCCTGTTTGGTCGGTTTTCGATACCTTGGCATACAGGTAGTATTTCGCAGATCCATTCGTGAGGATAGCCGAGGTATAGGGGGCGACCGACCACCGTTTGTATTCGCTCGGCTTATGGCTCGATGAAATGTTGCTTATGCCGAGCGTCATGTGCTGAATATAGCTGCGCCCGATTGTAAGCTGTTTGTCAGCTTGGTTATAAACAACGCTGTCCGCTACGGTCGTGTTGCTGTTGAGGCTTGCGATGAAGCGGAATTGCAGGCTTTCGTCGCCCACGAGCAGCGACATCGTTTGCACGGTTATAGGCGATATGGATTGCGTGAAATTCTCCAACATCGCCTTTTCCAACATACCGATAGTTTCCTGTGCGTCACGGAAGCGACGTTTGGTAAACGACACGGATTGTTTGTATTTTTCCTCCGTTACCACTTCCTCGCTTTTAAGCTCTCGGAGGGTGTTGGAGAAGCCGGCGGAAACGGTGGAGTTTGACAAATCCAATTCGGGGCTATGGGGGTTGTTGATATAGTCCTTAACCCCGATGATACGCACAAGGACACCGTCGGGCTGAAAATCCTTATCCGAAAACAGGACATAACCTCCGAGGCGTATTCTGCCGCCTATGTTAGTCCAATCCTTTTTCGCCCATATACCGTCGAGTGTTCCTGTGAACGCAAATTTGCTTTCCTCGTTATCGAAAAGCCAACGCACGACCTTACGGAACATATCCCAAGACGCACCCGATTTAGAGGCGTTGTCGCAGATATAAGCGTCGGGGAGCATACAATGGAATACGGCGTAGGTATCGCCAGCGACAGGCTTAAAAGTTTCATTCGGCATAGTCACGCCGTCGATTTCCTGTGGTACAATCTCGAAGCGTCGGGCGGCTTTCGTTCCCTTGCCGTCCTTGTCGTTCCGTGCCTCGTGATAGTATTTGACCTCGAACTCCTTGCCGTCACCTGCAAGCATACCCGATTGGAAGATAACGGTCATAGTTTCGCCCTCTATTAAACAATCCCCAAAATTGAGGTTGTGGGGTATGGTGTTATCCACTATATCGTAAAGGTTGTTTTCGGAATCAACCATTACGACGCTGCTTACCGTGCCGACACGCTTCGGGCAGATACTCGTGCAATCAACGCTATCTTCGGAATGGGAGGATAATGCCTTGTCGTTGCGGCGCACCGATAGACCGTCTGCGTCGGATACATATATGCGCCCCTGTGCGGCGTTGTAACCTGCCTCGTCACTGAAATGCTCTCCGTCAAATCCGATAGTCTGGCTTTTAGGCAACAACAGTTCTCGGTTGCCATATTTGCTTGGGTCGAGGTTTTCCGTGCCTCCCTCCGCAAAGACGATTTCAACAGGGGGGCGGTCGCCCTGTGTGGAACGCCCGACACCCGATTTGAAGCCGTTGCCCTTGCCGTATGACAGGGGGAGAGGGTTGCTCTTGTAATACTCGATTTTGCGGAGTGATACTCTTTTTCCCTCAAAACAAAATTCGGTTTCGGTCGCCGATGCCATTTGTTTGAGAGCGTCGAGGCAAAAGGCGTGATTATATGTTATCACGACCTCCGTACCCTCTATGCAGTCGCCGACCGACCACCCTGTTTCGCGGCGGTTCAAGTTATCTACCAACATCTGCAAGTGTTCACGGGGCTTGGCTGTAAGGGAGAATTTCAATCTGCCATCTACCGTGTTGCGGAACTTCCATTGATTGGCTCTCGCCGTGTCGGAGTGGAACAGCACGGTATAATCGTAGTTGCGCGAATGCTTCTTTTTGAAGTTTTCGGGGAGCATAAGCGTATAGCGGACATTCTCGAAAATGATGTATGCGCCGACAGGCAGCTCGACGTGTTCTGCAAGGGAGTAGCGCAGGGTAACGCTGTCTATCTCCATAATGCGCCTGTTGCGGTAGCTGTTGTCGTCAACGTCCAAATCAAGGATAAGAGAGCCGTTGGGGTTGTATATCTTCATGTCGCTAAAAGTTGTCGTTATTTTCTGCGAATTTCGCGTATGTCGCGCTTCGTCGTTTAAGTGGTTAGTTTATACCATTCAAAACCCAAAAGCCGACAATCGGGCTGTATTCGCTTTATCGGCTATACCGTGTCGAAAGCCCTCCCCACAGGCTGTTTTCGAGTGGGGAGGGGCGGCACATAGGGTCAGGCAATGCCCATTTGGGCGCAGTCTGCGTCCACCGTCGCTTTCAGTTCGGAGCGGAGCTGTAAAAACTCCTTGTAGGCGGCGATACGCTCTTTGGCAGCGTCGCTTGTCTTTGCGCCACCGATAAGTCCGAGGGTCGCGGCGTTGTACTCGTTCACGAGCTTTTGTTCATGCGACGCAGGGCAGATAGATGATATGACCGCTTCCGTGATTTTGTTGGAAGTGAGCGGACCCCACACAATCACTTCGTCGCAGAGCCATTCGGTACGAGTGGCGGCAGGGGCAGCGTCGCCCTCGGCGATATGCTCGACGGTGTTTTCTTCGATGTTGAAACGGTAACGGAAGCTGCCGTCACCTACTGCCTCCAATGTGGAGGGTTCATGGTCATAAGATACTCGCATAATATTGAGATTTTACTATTGTTTTTAATAAATGTTTTGAGTTGCTGTATTTCGCCCAACCGAGCCAAGAGCAAACGCCCTGCTTGTAGGCTTTATCCGACAAGGGAGGGTCGCGCCTGTTCTGCCGAGCGGCGGCACGGCAAAAATTTTTCTTGATTGATTTGCGAATACAGGTTTGATTGTGGTAAAATACGAACCCGACGAAATCAACGCCACGACCCGATTTGTCGTAGCGGTTCCACGCCACAGGAAATATTTGCCAATTATCTTTAAGGGTCAGTTTCAGTTCCTCCCATAGCGTCGTGCGGATAAAGTCGAGCAGGTCACGCAACTGTTCTTTGGAGGAAGCGAAATATGTACCGTCATCAGCATACAATACGCCCTTGACACGCTTCTCCTCGTTGATACGGTGCAGCACATAGGACAGCACCAAATTAGCGAGGTATTGGCTCAAATAATTGCCGATAGGCAACGAGCGACCTTGACACTTCTTTGTCCTGTCGAGAGGGTCGGGCGCACCGTTCACGCTGTCTATGATTTCATCAAGCAGCCACAGGGTGTTTTTGCATTTTATCTTCCGACGGATAATCTGCTTTACCACGGCATGGTCGATTGACGGATAGAATTTTTTGATGTCGATTTTGAGGCAGTATCTACTGTTCTCTCGGTCGCTCAAAATCTTTTTAACCCTTTTCATCGCACCGTGTATGCCTCGCTTCTTTATGCAGCTATAAGTGTTATATGGAAATATTGACACCCATATAGGCTCCAACACGTTCATAATGGCGTGATGAACAATTCGGTCGGGATAATACGGAAGCCTGTATATCAGACGTTCTTTCGGCTCAAATACCGTGAAAACCTCGTAGCGTGAGGTCTTGAATGTCTTGGTAAGCAGGGCTTCGTGGAGGGCAAGCAAATTCGCCTCACGGTTGCGGTCGTGAACCTGCACACCGTAAGTATGGAGCTTCCCCCGACGTGCTTTTTCGTCGGCACGTCGGAGGTTATCCAAGGATATTATCTTTTCGTATAAGTTGCCTATACGCTTCATTGCTTTGCTTTTCTACTTGGGGTCTTCGATAGCCGATACGAGGGGCGTTTCTACCAACTCCGTTTAATGTTCCGAAATCTTTTGCCAAGGGGCAAGGTTGCCGTTCTATAATATTTTGACAGGTTTTTAAGCCTGTTTGAAAATCATTGGCGAGAACCGATGTTCGCATTCGTGTTCGAGGGGGCGTTATTCGAGTTCGCATAGGCGAAGCCTGAATTCGCACCGTTATTCGCATTACCGCTGAACAGGACCCCACGAGAACGACCAACCTGTTTTTATCGTTTGTTACTCGAAGTAGAACCGATTTCCGTTGGCTCGAAGTGTCACCTTGCGAGGAAATGCGTCACGCTTTTTTATCTCTCGCAAGACGTAGAGAATGTCCGTTGAACCAGTGAAGAATTTTTGCGACGCTGATTCGGGACTGTCTTTTTCGGGGCGTATCTGAACGAGCGTCTGCCCTGTCGTTCCTTTGGCTTTGCTGAAACGTGTTTCTATACCTTCGAGAAAGGCGTGAACCCAAAACGAGGTATTGACAATCCTTGACTGCTTTACCTCGTCACCTTGCAGACTGCGGCTGTTGGTGTCGCGAGGAATGTTTAGGAAGCTCAAAGAGCCATCATCAATCAGTTCATTTTCCATAAGCTGTTATTTAATTGAGTTAAACGTATCGTGTCTTGTCGTGCTACGCTATATCGGGCAAAAAGCAAAGGCGAGAACCGAAGTCCGCATACGTGATCGAGGGGGCGTCAATCGAGTACGCATAGGCGAAGCCCGAACCCGCACCGTCATCCGCAATACCGCCGAACAGGACCCCACGGAGCGTTTCAGCCGTTGGGATATTCGTATAGTGGTAATCGCAGAACCACGATGTCGCGCCACCACCAATAGCAGTAGGCATTATGTCGCCCCATTCTCCGAAGATGATCGCCTTGACGTAGCCCTCGGTTCTTGCTTCGTTGCCGACATGCACATAATCTGCATAACCTGTATCACTGAACTTGGACGGGTCGTTGCATACGAACACCTTGCTAAGACCGTCGCCTGTGGGAGCGTTGGGGCTGATACGGATATTGATACCATCCGTCCATTTCCAGATGTGACCGAAAGGATTTTCTATGCCACGGTAGCGAGGCACGGCGAATGTTTTAAGCACGGTTCCTGCCTCGTTGGTAACGGAGTAGTCCTTAACCCCTGTGCCGTTGCCGTATTCGTCAGTGTGACCGCAAGGCACGAATGGGTTGTAGCCGTTAAACGTGTCCCAATCGCCGTTCCACGTTGTAACGCCGTCACCCAAGCCGCCTTGATGATAGCCCTCCGAGGTTAATTCGGGGTTGTAGGCGGATTGGCAGTTGAGATTGGCGTATTCTATAACGAACAGCCAATAAAGCGTCTTGTGGGCTTCATAGACGTATTCGTTCCACTCTGTCGACCCTGCCTTGCGCTTTCGGGCATAGTTACGGAAGTTAGTGCGGCTTATAGCCGTGGCAGGGCGACCGAGTACGGAGCGGTAGGTGTTATCCCACGCCGACTGATTGCCGCCGCCGCGATATTCTGCCGTATCATTGACTACCGAGGCGAGGGTGTTGGTCGTGCGGTTCACGGTTGCCTCGTAAGCCGAGATATACATTTTCGGCACTTTGTGGTAGCCTGGGAGCGGATAGAGCGATATGCGCACTTCTCGCTTGTTGCCGTTGGTCTTAAAGTGGCGGTAGTGCATTGGTATCTCGACCATTACCTGCCCCTCGGAGCCGTCACGCTGTGCCGACAGCCATTCGGCAGGGTTTAGATACTTGTTTACCGAGCCGTCGTCGTTCAACAGGCAACCACGCATAAGGCTCTGAACAGGCAGGGAGCGGTGCAAATCGCTGTTGCCGATACGAGGTAGTGTGGTCGCTGATATTGTGGTGTCGAGCTGAACACCGTAGGCGCACGTTTCCTCTGCATAAGGGAGGAACGCCGCAAGGCGAGCTTGCTTGCTCTCGCCGTCCGTGTCGAGGACTTCGGTCACGAGGTCAAACGGATTACTGCCGCCTGATACTTCGGGGAGGTCTTGCAGCCTCTTAGCGTTGTGGAAAGCCGTAGCTACTTGTTTCAGTACGCTTTCTTCTTCTGCTGTAAATGCCATAATTGTTTATTTTTTGGAGTTGTTAGTTTAATCGTAAGTTTCCGCTTGCCGTCAATCGGAGCGATGTTCGGGCGTTTACAAGACGCAAGCCTGCACGTTTTACCTTTATGCGTATCGTCTTGTATAGGGAGGTTTTGTTTGTGGGTACGACATGCACCACGCTCTCGCCCTCGCCATTTACCGTTATTCGCCCATTTGGGGCGACGCTCACGGCTTTATCGTCACCGAGGTATATCACGTTAGGTATGACGTGGCTCGGCGTGAATACGGGCTTTATATAGCGGTCGTTGGGGTTGCCGAGGGTTATAGTGTCGGGATAGTCCACCGACATAGCCGTGGGGATAAGTCCGAGGCTTTCAACCTGCGAGGCGGAGGCTATGACCTGTCGGCATTGCTCGGCTGCGTCCTGTGCGTCCTCGACGGCTGATTCCGCTTGGGCTATTACGGCGTTAGCGGCTTGGGCTGCTGCCGACGCTGCGGCTGCTTTGTCGTTGGCGTTACCTGCTGCTGTGTGTGCGCTGTTGGCTTTGTCAAGGGCGTTTTGTGCCGCTTCGACCGCCTGTTGCCCTGTGACGAGGCACAGCCACCATGCGGTTTCCGACACGGCGTGTCCTTTATTGCCGTCTTTGAGGGATAGGTATGTGCCGTTCCCTGCCGTCACGCAATCCAGCCTTTCGTATGTGGCGGCGGCTAAATATGCACCTTTGGGGGATATAGCCACCTTTCCTAAATCAATACTACCTTGCTGCATAATTATCTGAAATTGAATGTTAAATGTCCTGTTTCCTCGTTCAAGACGAACTGCTCTTTGGCGATTTCGTCTTGATAGCTCATAACGAGGTGCATATTCTCCTCCTCAATAAAAAAAGAGGGGTAAAGCACGCCGCCTTTCGCCAAAATGCCTGTATCGACATACTGCTGTGTGGCTTCGTCCCATTTCCACCAATTACCGTTTTCGCCCATTTTCGGAGGGTTATCGGCTTGCTGCTTGGCTCGGTTTGCCTGTTTGTCGGCTTCCTTTGATGAGGCGGTGGCTGTGGCGGCTGCGTCGTTGGCTTTTTTCGCTGCGTCCATAGCGGCTTTCTTTTCAGCCGTGATTTCGGTAATGGAGGCATCCACTCGGTTTGCCGCATCGTTGGCGTTTTTGGTCGCAGTTTCGGCGTTTTGTTTGAGGGTGGTGTGTTCTGCCACACGGTCGCTTTCAGCCTTGGCACGAGCCGTTTCTGCGGTCTTACGAGCGTCCTCGTTGTTTATTCGGGTTTGCTCATTGCGCCCACGGGTAGTTTCATTATCCTGTCGGGTACGCTCGTTCCTTTGGCGAGAGTCTTCATTCGCCTCTACCTGCCGTCGGGCGGTGTCAGCGTTGGTGGCTGCTGTGTTGGCTTTTGCGGCTGCGTCGTTAGCCGACTTTGCCGCATTGTTGGCGTTGGTGGTCGCCGTCTGCATACCCTCGACGGTTTCCTGCACATAGTCAAGCGAAACGGCGACACTCTGATTATTCTTATCCGTGCCGATCGTCCGCAACCCATGGAAGTCCGTGCATAAGGGTAGCTCCGATATTTTCCTTTTTCGAGCCATAGTTATTTGTCGGGTTTGAGGGTTATAAAATCGTTCTCGTCCTCGGTCACTATCCAAAGAGCGTCCTCGGAGGCAAGCAGTAGTTCGTCGCTTATACGGAAGTCACGAATAAATGTGAATGTCAGGGTAAATTCGAGCCATATTTTGCCTGTCGGAAAAAAGTTATTGACTTGACAGGACTTGTAATAGCAAGGATAGCTCTCTGCCACGTCGATAATGTCAAGCGTCCGTTCCTCGGGTCGGGTCATATCATAGAGCAGAGCGTCGTAGTTGCGCCATAGCTGCGGCAGGGTGGCGGCTCTCATAAGCAGCTTAACCTTTACGTCCTTGCTCTTGTATGTCACGGTCTTGGGGTCGTAAATCGCACCGGCTTTCGTAGCGATGTTCCGCAGCAGGTTCGGTTTGACCGTCGGGGCTTTCATAATCTCCGCCACTATGCCTTTCAGCACTATTGCGCCATAATCCGACAGGGGCTTACCGTCTATACAATAATCGTCACTCGTCGGGAGTGAGCTTTGCGGAGCTACATATTTATAATCGGGCAGGGGGAAATCGTCGGCTAACTTGATAGACACCGAGGCGAAATCCTGTATGTGTGACAGGCTCGGCATGGAAACGAGGCGAAGCCTGTATTTACGCCCGATTTCGCGGCAATCGAACTCGTGGTATGCTCCGTCCGACAAGAGGTCGTTCAAAAGCACATAGCCGTCGTACATCGTTGTCACGGCTATTTTCAACGAGGCTTCGTGCGTGTTCAACTGTGGGTCGGACAAATCGGCTTCTATGCCGTCCTCCTCTTGCCATTCGTTATACGGCACAGCCTTTAGGGGCGGCATGGCGACAAGCTCGTTCCAACCGTCATTGACAACATAGATACCGTATTCGGTATAAGCGTCCTTACCGTCTATGAACAGGCAACCTCTTTTCATAGGATTATCGCGTTGCCCTTTGTTCTGCGTACTATTGTGGAGCCGACCCCCGACAACGTATGAACGACAGCCCATTTATCCGCAAGCACGGTTGCGTTGGCTCCGTGCATAGCCACGACCTCGTGACGTTCGCAGGTGTCGCAATGCACCGTGGCGTAGGTTCTGCCTATCAGTATCGCCGTCTTGGGGTTGCGCAAGGTTATCTGCCCTGCGTCGATATAGAAGCCGTATTGTTCGGGCTTATACGGTTTGAAAAGCCTAAACGTGGCTACATTCGGGAAGTTGGCAGCAAGACAAAATTCCAAGCCCTGCGCCGTCGTGAACAGGGCGGTAATTTCGGCAAGGTTTTCCGACCCTTTGAACATATTGCACACGGCGAGTTTGTGGGCGACCTCTCCGAGATTGCTTGCTTCGCACCTCTGCCGTCGCTGTTCCTTTGCGACGAGCCATTGACGGTGTATGTTGTTTATGATTTCAGTCAGTTCCATATTTAATAGTCTTTGATTTTCACGCCTTTTGTTACCAACTCGTCTATGCCGTCCTTGGTGTCCTTGGCATAGCCCTCGATTTTATTCATTCGCTCTCCCAAGCCCTCGGTTTCGGACTCGATGTTGAGGACAGCGTTAAGGATCTGCGAAGCCACGTTAAGGAGCAATTTCATGTTTTCGGCTATGGAGTAGGTATGCCCCTGTATGGCTGTGGCTCGACCGTTAAGCTCGTCCACGGATTCCTGCGAGGCGGTGGCGATACCTTTCTGCGAAGCCTCTCGCGACAGCTCCTCCGTCGAGACAAAATAGCCTTTCAGACCGTCGGACAGCCCCGAATAGATTTGGTTGAAAATATCGCCTGTCCTGTTGAGGTCGGCTTCCATTTGTTTAGCCGAGTTGATGACAGCGTCTATGCCTGCAAATTCGCCATTAGGAAACCATTTGGCTTTGTACTTGTCGAATATCTTGCCGATTTCGGGTTCAAGGTAGGCTTGGATTAACATCCGCTTCATTATGTCGCCAACGACTTCATTAGCCTTTTTGCGGTACATTTCCAAACCGTCTGCGCCCTGTTCGGCAGCGTCGAAGAATGCGTTACCAAGCTCTGATGAAAGGTCGGCAGCGGTATAGCCGATAATATCCTCCAACATTTCGTTGATGATATTAGCCATTTCCTGCGCTATCTCGGCGATTTGGTTCTTCATGTCTTGAACCTTGCCGCTGTCGGTATCTTTCTTGCTGTTTTCCTTATCTATCTGCTGTTGGATAAGGATTTGCTGCTGCGCGAGATTTTCAAGCTGCTTGCGGCTTTCGTCGTACCGCTTTGAGCCGAGAGCCTTGTCAGCCGTGTATGAAGCGTTGGCGTAGGTGTCAGCGATTTTCTGAACCGCCTTTTGGTAAATCTCTGCGGAGTATCTTGCTCGTGCGAACCATTGCGCCCACATACTTGATTGAGCCGTCACGCCGTGCAGCTTCAAAATCTCCTGTGTGGCTTGGCTATACAGGTCACGGAGCTTTTTAACTGCGTCGCCCATATTGTCACGCAGGCGTACCGCCTCTTTGTTATCCAACTCCCATTGCAGTTGGTCGATACGCTCCTGTAACTTTTCTATCTCCTTTTGCTTCTTATCGTCGTTATTGAACAGGTTGGCGATAGCGGTTGCCACCTGTAAGGCGGCAGATATGACCGTGAGGATTACGGAGGCTTTTTCTATGGTGGATATGGCGGTTGCTCCTGTGGCGGCTGCGGCGGTCGCACCTTGCGAAGTGGCTTCCACGGCAGTTTCTACGCCTTTGGCAACACCTTTGCCGAGGTCGCCGATAGCGTCTATGACAGAACCTGTCGCGTCGAGGACTTCATCAGTGAAATCAAGAGCTTTGCCGATAGCGTCGCCCACGTTGTCGGAGAATATCGACGCAAGGTTTTTAGCCCTGCCTCCGACCTCCTTAATAACATTGCCGACCGTACCCAAAGAGGACGCAAAACGCTTGTATGACGCTGTTATGTTGTTACGAGCAGTCATAACACGTTGCTCCGCACGGGTTTCCTTTTCGGCGGCGGCAGACGCTTTTTGTCGGGAGGCTGACAGCCTGTCGTTGGCTTCGGTCAGCTCCTCGCAATCTTCGGCTAATTCGCCGTTGTCGATAGCCTCGATGATTTCATTCTTGGCTCGGAGAGCTTCGTTAAATTCCTCCACGGCAAGGGTGTGTTCCCGTTGGGCGGTTTCCCATTCGCCCATAGCGGTTACAAACTCGGCTTTCGAGGTGCTGATGTCTTTAAGGGCTTTTTGCAGAGCCGTAAACGGATTGCGGTTGGCAATCTCGTTTTCCATATTGGTTATAGCCTCTTGATAGTCCTTAATCTCGGTCACGGACATAGCCTCCTTATTCTTTTCAAAATAGGAGCGAACCTGTCCGAGCGTATGTTCCAAAACAGGTAAAGACTGCTTCGACATATCGCCGAAAACACTCTCCCAATTTATGGCTTCCTTGAATTTCTCGGAGTCAAGTTTAGAAAACGCCTCCTCCATAGCCTTGATAGCGTTATCGCTAAATTCGGGAGGTATGAACGCGAGTTTTTCTCGCCACTCTCGGAGCAGCTTTTCCTCTTTCTGCTCAAAAGTGCCAAATTCATCTATCAGAGCGTCGTTATATTTCTGCCGAGCCTCGGCGATCTGCTGCTCTCCGTTCTCGACGATTTGTTTCCACACCGTCTGGAACTGTTCCTGTATTTTGGGGTTCTCTTGATAGAGGACGGAAATCCAATCTTGCAGGGATTTCTTGCCGTCGTCGGAGTCAGCCCAGCCCACCTCGGTAGCTCCCTTGCCCGACATATAAAGCTGCTTTGCCATGTCGCGGCGAGCTTCGGCAAGGCTGTTGAGTTCCTTTTTCCAAGCGTCTATCTTCTGCGACGTGCCGAGCCTTATTTCGTTAAGCTCACGGGTCAAACCCTGTTTTTGTGCGCCTATGATTAGGTCGGTAAGCTCCTTGTTGGCGTTCTCGAAATATCGGGCGACGGTTTCCTTGTAGCCGTTGATAGCCTCTTTTTGTTCGAGGGTGGCTTTCGCAGGGTCAAACGACGTGCTGCCGCTACTGTTGCCAATAGTGACGGCTTTCGGGTCTATATGGAAATCAAGGTCGTTGCTCTTTTTGAACTCCGAAATCTGCCTTTGTAAATTTTTATACTCGGTTTCCCATTTATCGACCTCGGACTGCGCCTCGGCGATAGCGTTTCTTCGGGAGATTTCATCGCCACGCTTGGTGTTATACCAATGGTCAAATTCTCCGTTCTTGGCTTTTTCCTGTACTTCCAACAGGTTGATGTAAGCCTCGGTATATTTGTTCAAAAATGCCTGTGCGTTGGCTTCCATAAGGAGCATTTGGCAGTATGCCTGTCCTTTGGTCTGCAAGACATCTTTCCACTTGGCGAGGCTGTCGTTATAGCCGAGTTCCTTGCCAAATTCGCTGTTAAGCTGCTCGACAAGCTGCTTTTCCTGTGCTTTCGTGCCGTTGAAGCTGTCTATACGCTCGGTGTATTCCCATATCTGCATAGAGGCTTCGGCATAGGCTTTGCGCCCCTCTTTCATCAGCTCTTGATGTTCCTCCAATGCTTTTGAGGCTTCGTTGGCTTTGCTGATGAAGTGCGACACGACACCGATAATCGCCCCGATAGCGGCGGCAATCCACCCGAATACAGGTATAGACGATATGGCGGCTCCCACCATACGGAAAGCCCCTGCAAGCCCGATATTGGCGGCTGTGCCGGTGGTAGCGGCTACGGCGTTGGCTCCTGTGGCGACAGTATCTATTGCCTCCGCACCTGCCTTACCTGCGGAAGCTGCGCTTGCGGCGGCTTTCGCCTCGGCTTCGGCTGTGGTGGCGGCAGCGTTAGCCCCTGCAGCTGTGGTAGCCGCTACCGTTGTGGCTGTTTCGGCGGCTTGCTCTCCTGCGCCTATTACGAGCAGTTTGTTCCACCATTCTTTTAAGCCGTTAAGGGTAACGAGCGAAAATGCGCTGTCCTTGTTGAGTGTCTGCTGAACCTGCTGCAAGCCCATTGTAATAGCCATAAGGCTTTGGACTTTCAGCATTATTTGCTGGAGGTGTTCGTTCTCACCTGCGAACAGCCCGACAGCCCCCTGTGCGGCTGTCATAGCCCCTGTCACGCCTGTTAAACCCGATATAAGCCCCTGCATACCCCGTTGGTCGTTTGCAAGGATATTCGCCTGTGTCTGCGCATCGCCCCAAGCGTCGGTAAGTTTGGCGGCTTCCTCCTGTAAGGCTCGATATTCGACGGTGCCACGTTGCCCTGCGGCTTCCATTTCGACGAGTTCCATTTTCAACTCGCGCAAGCGTTGGCGTAAGGAAACGTGCTTGTTGGCGGCTTCCTCTGCTGCCTTTGCCTCGGCTTTCATGCGCTGCTCCTCTTTGAGAAGTTCGTCGGCGGTCTTGCCTGCCTCGTCGTTCATTTTCTTTCGGGCAGATATGACCTGTTGGATTGCGCTACGCTGTTTTTGGAGTTGAGAAACGGTCTTATCGTCTTTATTCTTCCACGCCTTTTCCATTTCCTTGCCGAGCCGTGCATACTCTTTTTCAAGTTCGGCAATGGCGGCTTTATTGGTATCAACGACACGGTCTATCTCGGCAAAGGCTGCGTCGATAGACTCCAACGTGGTAGAGGCGTTGGAAACAAATTCGAGGTTTATCTGCGGAAGATTAGTCATAAGCTCACGGATAGACGAGCTTTGCGTTTCAGCCTCCGCACCGATGTTGTGGAGGATTTGGCTTGCCTCCGCAGCATCGGATTGAAGCTGCGAGTTGTCGAGCCTCAATCCGTAGTATGATCTGCCGTTGTCGTTGTTCATCGCTTATGCTTCTTCGTCAAATAATGCGTTAATCCTGTCTCGATTTTTCGGGTCGTCCCCGTCGAGCATTTCTTCCTCGACCTTTTGTTTGTCCTTGCGCCCTCGGTATCTCGGTATGACTGCGCTATACATAATCATATTGGCATAGCTCAATTCATACAGCACATAATCAATCGTGAAATTATATGCCTTGACAACACCTGCTATTACTGCCCAGATACTGTCGTTTCGCTCTCCACCACTTTCGTCGGACGCAGCAGATTTATCCCTATCAGGAAAGTGGTAAGCCCGAAAAAACTGCCGAGCTGAAAATCATTTATCAAATTGGATAGGGCTATGTCAAGCTCCTTTGGCGGCAATTCTTCAAGGAGGTATTTGGCAAGCTCCGCCTTTCGGTCCACCGTTTCGGTCACGGTCACGGTTTCGGTAAAGCCGAGGAAGCCACGCCAACCCTTTCTGCGGCGTTTTACCTTGCGTGTCACTTCTTCGGTAAGCCCTTTCGCTCCCAATATGAATATGGCTACTATATCGCCCAAAACTCGGCAGTCTTTGGCGACAAACAGGCTTTCGACTACGATTTTGTCTTTGTCAAGCTCCTGTTGGGGTAAAAGCGAAATTGCCTCCGAAGCAAGTATCAAAGTAGCTGTGCTTGGAGGCGCGACGCTGAAAACTCTATCGCCGACGGCGATTTGCTTTGTCTTTTGGAGGACGGCTGCGCCCACCTTTTGCTCGGTTGTCTGCATTGTGTTGTCACGTTTGATGATTAGGTGCGAGAAACGGACTCGAACCGTTACCCTGTGGAGCGTCCGCAACGTCGCTCCGTCGCTCTACCATTGAGCTATCTCGCAGAAGTGGAGGCAGTATTGTTATACCCCTGCCTCCGACGGGTTCCGCAACGGTAATGCGCTATGATCCTGCGGAAGCGGTCTTTTTGTACGGCTTTACCGTGTTGCCTGTCTTGGGCTTCAAGCAGCGGGCGACATGGTGGCGTATGATACCGTCAGCCGTAGTAAAGGTTTCTTCGACACGCACCGTGGCACGTTCGATAAGGCGACCCTCGCAGGTGTCGTCTTCGGGGAGGAAGCGGAAAGCGTGTTCGCCCGACACCACACCGTCCACGTCCGTGAAGATTGGGGTCTTGCCTTTCTTCACGAACTCGTCGAATTCGAGCGTATAGGTGTTGGCGTTGTAACGGACATCGACAAGACCGCCTCCTTCCTCGGTAGCGGTTGTTTCCGAACCTGCCGTCACGCCGATTTTCAGCGTGTTTTCTTTCGGCGTTTCAATGGATTTCCATTGTCCCGAAGCGGCAGGTGCGCCATCGGTAGAGGTCGTTGTCTCAAAAAGAGAGGGTTTACCCCAAGAGATTACTGCCATATTCGTTATTGTTAGTTGGTTGATAATTTGATGTTTATTCTCCGTTGTAATACCTGTAATGCAGCTTAATCACGACGAAGTGCTGATTTATGGCTTCTTCTTCTTCCGTGTATATCGTTTGAAGCAAACGGAACTTGTAAGAGGATTTGGCGGCTGAAAGGTTCTTGACCCACTCGTCGGCAAGGCTTTCCAATTCCTCGGTTCTCTCGGTGTCCTCGACCATAACCCCATTGTCGTAAGGGTCGGTGTCGGGGACAAAGATGTTTATCGTTACCACGCCCTCCTGTACCTCGTCGGGTGTGCCTGTCGTGAATGTCACTACGGCATCCTCCTGTCGGCTGTCACGTGGTCGGAGTCCGTTCCGATAAACCTCTCCCGAAATAGCCGAGGCGAGGGGGCTTTCACGGAGCATACGGCGAATATCGCCCTGTATCTGCTTGCCTGTCTTTGCCATATACTAATTCAATAATCCGAGTTGCTTCAACATTTCGGGTACGAGCTTGTCAGCCAATAGCTCGGAACTCTCAAGCACGTCGTAGCCTTTCGCCGAAACGTAGGAGGCATAATTCATACCTGCCACGACGATAAGGACTATGCCCTGCGGAAACTGCTTGACAAGGCTCATTGCGTAAGACTTGCCCTCTCGCTGTCCTGTGGCTTTGTCCGTACCTTTTTCGGAGGGTGCGAAATCGCTAATCTGCACCACATTTCCGTCAATCGCCACGACATAACCTATCGAGCTTCGGAGGTTGCCTGTCTGGTCTTTGTAGGATTTTGTCAGTCGCCCTGCGTTCAGAACCTGCTCCCCGACGGCACAAAGGTTGTAAACGACAGCATTTTGCAGTCGTTCAACGTGTTCCGCTACAAAAGCGTCTATCGCGCTATCGGGTGTCAGTCGTTCTATCGGCATAAGTTATTTTTACTGAATTTCGCGTATAACGGCGTTTCTCTTTGTAATGGTATGTTTATATTATAATCACTAAAAGAGCCGTAAAAAGGGCTTATTTGGGCTTAAATCAAAATCCTAATTTGACACACGGCATCCAACGATTCGGCAGAGATTACCGAGAACTCCCCGACGATGTTTCCGCAGCGGTTTTTCAACCTTATCTGCTCCGCATCGAACGGCTGGGCTTCAATCAGCACCGAGTATTCGGCTGTCTTGAAATGCTCGCCGTTTACCCGTCCGACATTGCTGTACTTGTTGGCTGAGTACTGACAGGGTATCGGGTCGCCCCATGAAACGGCAGACGGCTTTATGGGATGTCCTGTTTCGGGGTCAATCCCTGCCGCTGCCTTTCGCTTTATTTCAATGGAGCCGTTCTCGATAATCATAGCCGTGTTCCTTTGTATCCGAACTTCGGAAGAATGTCGGCTTTGTCCTCGCCGCACTCATCATACAGCCCTTTGGCTTCGTTACGGAAGTCTTTGCGCTCGTCCTCGCTGAACGAGTACGATTGCCCTCCCTGTGAAATGTTCGGGGCTTTCGACAGCCACATAAGCACGTCTGCCGTGGCAAGTTTGAAATCCTTGCCGTTGAGGGTTTCGCGTGTGGCTGTGTCGGCAAGCGACAAACCCCGAACCACCGCAATGCTGTTAAGGGTATGCGGAGGCACGGGATAGGCGTTTATGCCTTTGAGAGCGTCGAGGATTGTTGCCATAATTCAGAGAGTTAATCCCACCCCGATTTATCGGTGTGGACGTACATGTTACGGTAAGCGGTGTCAAGGACGGGGATTGCGTCAGCCTGTCCGATTGTGACTTCGGAGGTAGGCTCGGCTGTGCCGTATTTCTTGACAACGGTGTGCGCACGCTCGGCTCGGAGGATAAGCTGCTGATTCTCCTGCAAGATGTCATACTGCGTCGAGCCGATGATTTCCTTTTCGGTAAGGATAAGGGTCTTGTCGGCGAAAGGATTGCCCGAAAAGTCGGGTTTATCGTCGAACTCGCGAGTAATGGTCTGGTCTATCACTCGGAGCTGAATGCCGTTGAGCCATGCCTGTTTTGCAAGCATCGCATTGACCTGCGAGAGGTCGGGGGTCTGAGAGATAGACAGGGCGTTGGACGCGAAAGAGGCACAGGCTTTGATGATCTGCTCGGCGGTGCAGATACGGTAAAGCTCCTGCAGGTTGATGAAAGCGAACTTGGGATTGAGGTGCTTAACGTCCTTTGCGTACTTGATGAGAGTAGCAAGGTTGCCGATGATGTCGGCGTTGTTTGCGTCGCCCCAATCCGAGGCGGTGGCTTGCTTTTGGTCTTCGTCCACGTCATAGTCGAGGTCGAACTCGTTGGCGTAGGTAGCGTTGTTGGCTGTGGTAAATGCGAGTTTCGCACCTCCTGTCAGCAACGCCCAAGCGATGTATTCGAGTTCGGACTGAACGCCTGTAAAGCAGAAGTCCACGTCCTCGCCCCAAAACTGAACGAGCTTTGTTGCGTCGGGGTCTTTGGCGAGGGCGAGTTCCGTCTGATAGTTCTTGATGTCAAGACGGGTCATTTCACGAGAAATCGAGATGAAAGGGATGTCACCCTTTGCGCTCTCGAAAATCGGGCGACGCTTACGGATTATGGTACCGTTGTCGCTGTGCAGGTCGGCGGCGACATTTTTCTTTGTCATTTGATTGGTTAAAGTCTTCCAACCGAAGCCTGTAACCTTTTTGACAGGAAAATGGCGACCGAACAGGAACGACGTAGCGTCAACGCCATTCAGTCGGGCTTGCACCATCTGCTGATTAAGCCCTTGAATGAGAGTGTTTACTATTGTAGCCATTTGTTACTGCGTTGATTGATTAGTAGTTGATTATACCTTTGAGGTATTTTTCCACGCATTCGGGGAGCGGGTTGCCTTTCGTTACGGCGAAAAGCCAAGCGTCGGTGTCGAGGTTGGCTTTCGGCTCAATGGGCTTGCCTGTGCCTACGATTGCGAGGGGCTTGTATTTGAGAGCCGATTTTACCGTGTCGGTAGATACGGCTGCGGCTTCCACGAGGAAGCCTCCCTTTGCGATAGCCCCGATTGCGGCGGCGAGGGTCACGGTGTCGTAGTCCTTGTTGCTGTCGTCAATCTTGGAGATTTCGACTGCCGTACCGTTTTCATCGACACACACGATGTCGTTGGCGCGGAGGTTGTGGAACTTGGCGACCTTGACGGTTTTGTCGGCGGCTGCGACATCGGCTACTACGGTGGCGATTTTTACGACATGGCAAATGCCGTCTTCGGGAGCGGAAAGAACCGCACCCTCACGGAGATAATCGCCCCCAAGCTCGGAAGTCTTGACCGACACACCGCCGCGAATGTCCGCCACTCGGTGCATAATGACGCGAGGTGTGCGATTGTCCTTGCGTCGCTGTACTGTCATTCTTGCCATTGTTGAAATGATTAGGGGTTAATGATTTAGAACGGCTGCTGATTGTCCTTGATAACGCCCTCGCGGTGGTTGATTGCGTCTATCTGCTCCTTGGTCAGTTCGCCATTGTTGCCGCCTTGGTTGTTGGCGGTCGGGGTGGAGAATACAGCCCCTTTCGAGTTGATGTCGCTTGCAAGGTCGTTGACCTCCGCTGTGACCTCCCCGACAAGAGCGTTAAACTGCTCGTCGGTCAGGCTGTCGATTGCCATACGCTCGTATGGCTTGCGGAGTTTTTCGGGCAGCTTGGAAACGATTTCTGAAAGTTGCTGTCGGCGTGTGGTGGTTGTGCGCTCGGCTTTGAGATTGGCTATTTCCTGTGCCATGGTCTTGTTGCTTTCGAGAAGCGACTGCGCCCATGCAGGTACAGCCTCAGCACCCCCTGCGGTCGGATTTGCAGTTTGGGTGGTCGTGACGGTAGCCGTCTGCTGTGCCTGTTGACCGCCCCCGACAGGCTTGCCGTCCTTGATACCGTGAGTTGCCTCGTAGTTGCGGACGGAGGTCTGTGCGGCTTCGGTCGCCCGAGCGTCGCCGTAGCTTTCCATCATATCGACTATATCTTGGGTAATGCCCGCTACGGCGGTCGTTACCTGTTCTGCCGAGGTAACAGTCTTGGCGAGCCTGTCGGCAATCCTGTTAAGCACGGCGGCGTTGCCCCCCGTGAATTTGGCTTTCAACGCCTCGAAGATTTGTGTTCTGAAATCCATTGTTTTGTCTTGTGATTTACTGATTAGATAATTTCTTTGGCGACAAAGGTACATCAAATTTTTCAAAAGTAAGTATAATATAAACACAAAAATTTGCTTAAACCGAAATAATTGCTATTACAGGGCAAAATCGAGGCATTCCCTTAATAAGAGTTAAAAATTTACTGTTCAGTGAATTTTTCTCCGAAAAAGTGTGTTATTGTAAAAATACTTCACTTACTTTGCAATGTGATTAGTTAATAAACACTTTAACCCACAAAAAACCGCAACGAAATGGCAAACGCAACACTCGCATACAGCACAGCAAGAATCAACCGCGACTACCGTATCAAGGTCGCAGGGATTGACAACAACTCCAACAAGATTAACACCCTCGTTGGAGTTAGCGGACTTCTGAACCTTATCGGCGTTGAACTCGCCAACAAGTTTATCGGTCGGGCTTACCGCTGCATGGATGATAACTGCTATTGCAAACTGCGTCGCGGTCTTCGGGTGACTTTTTACAGCAAATAACAAACTCAAAATAACAGGATTATGAGAACGAAAGTTTACAAAATCTCACGCGAGAGGGCTATTCAGATAGCCGCCAACCACAACTGTGTTTCAAAGGACATCGCAGCCAAATACACTGATAGCGAGCTGAAAGAAGTGCTGCGCCAACTCAAACTTAAAGCGGCTTTTTGACATGGCACAAATCATCGAAGCGGCATACCTCGCAGGGTTCGAGCCAAGCTCGGACAGCCTCACGACCGAAGCCCTCTATGCGGAGGCTATCGACTACCTGACAATAACGAAAAATATTTAATAACCTCAAAAACAGGAACAAACAATGGAAGCAACAGCAGTCATGACCCATCAGCAGGGTCTCAACGAAGTGGTAATGAACAAAGTTCAGCGTATGATCGACGGCAAGGCTGTCGGCGTGAAAGCCACAATGGAACGCCTCGTGAACGAGGGCAAAATCGCACAGGACTACATCGCACCTCTCGGCGTGAACCTCAAACTCAACGACCACGCCCCTGTAATCACGTTCAACGGCGACGGCGACAAGCTTGCCATGAACCTACCCGACGGACAATTCACGCTCCACGACAACGCCATAGGGCAGCTTGCCGACCGAATGGGAGTGCCGCAGAGATACCTCCGCTCCCTCGCAGGTGGCGCAGCTTGGGGTCGCCAACTTGCCGCCACGGTCTTGAACGAGCATAGCGGTTGGACGGAGCGCAGCCGTGTGTTGGTAAGAACCGTCGGGCAGCAGGTTCGCGGTGTCCTCTCCGACAGCTACCGCCGCTTGAACAGCGTTGAAATCCTCACGGCTTTTGTGCAGGAAGCCGCAGGGCAGGGAGCGGTTATCGCCGACGCTTATATGAGCGACACAAAGGTTTGGGCGGAAACCATACTGCCGCAGCCGCTCGTGGTTCCCACACGCAACAACGGCGACGTGGTTATCTTCATGGGCGCAAGATTCAGCACGTCGGACTACGGCGACGGAGCGGTGGATATGCGAGCTTTCCTGTTGAACGGTGCCTGTCTTAACGGCATGGTGCGTGAAAGCGTGATGAAGCAGGTACACCTCGGCTCCAAGCTCCCCGATAACCTGCAGCTCTCGCAGCAGACCTACGAGCTTGACACTCGCACGACCGTTTCCGCAGTCCGTGACTTGACATCGGGGCTGTTCAGCCGTGACAACCTCCAGCGCAAGGCTATCGAGATACAGGGCGCAAGCGAAATGGAGGTTGACTTCGAGCATGAACTGCGCCGCTTGACAAAGGACGGTGGACTGCTGAAAGCCGAGGGCAAGGAGGTTGAAAAAATCCTTATGCGCAATAACCCCGACGACGGCGTACAGGGTGGTGCCACGCTGTGGAAGCTCACACAGGCTATCACGGCTCACGCAAGGGAGCTTTCGCCCGAAAGAAGCCGTGAGCTTCACGAAATTTCGGGTGCGCTGATGAACCGTGTCAAACTGAACTAAACTCAAAACAGGCAGGAGGCGATAACCTGTATCAAAACACCCGACCTCGGTCGTAACCCTCAAAATCCCAAAACATGGATAGCAAATTTCAAAAACGCTTCTTGAGTGTCCGCGAGGCTGCGGAATATCTCGACACCACCGTCGCAGGGGTGTGGAAGATGTGCGCCACACGCCAAATCCGCTTCTACAAACCGACTGAAAAACGGACTTACATCGCCGTTTCAGACCTCGAAGAATTTATAACAAGCGGAAAAATTGTGCAAGCAAAGCGTCCTAACAGGGTCGAATTACCCACCGAGGACTAACAAAAAACCACGTCTATAACGCCGATTATGGGCGTGGTTGTGTCTGCAAGCGAGAGAGTTATATCAATCGTATATCATTGTTATCAATGTTATAGCACCGTTACAACATGAAATATCTTGTTATCCGTCAAAATCGACCGACTTTGCAGGTTTTCGCCTGTGTGTTCATCGGGGCTGTTCATAGCCTCTCCAAAATCGGTTTTCATAACTCGTTGATAATCAGATATGGCATTATAACGGTGTTATAACACACTTATAACACCCGATAACGTATAGAATAGAATAGTAAAGAAAAGAATAGAAAAGAAATATATTATATCACTATCGTGATATTGTCGGGTGGCGAAAAATTTTTGTTTAACGAAATCGCCTGTGTTCATCATCGGGCGAGATAAAAAATCAGCTACAAGCTATGGCAGAAAATCAGTTTGAGGGCATCAAGAGCAAGCTGCGGAAGTTACAGGCGTTGGCCGAGAAAGGCTATCACGGCGAAGCCGATAATGCCCGTCGCGCTATTGAGCGTATCTGCGCCCAATACGGAATCAGCATGGAGGATGTGCTGGACTTCGGGGCGAAAAAGAAATACACGTTTGAAATCGGCAGATCAAAGGACATGATGAATTTGTTTGTCCGTTGCCTTGATGCCGTTTGCGACACAACAGGAATGCGTTACAGCAAGCCCACTCGCTCGTCGATAAAGATTGAATTGACGGCTATTCAGTACGCCGACGTGTTGAGCCTGTTCAACTGGCACAAGGCGAATTTCGAGCGTGAGTTTGCCGAGTTCAAACGGACGTTCCTAAGTGCATACGTCAGCAAGCACGATTTGTACTACGACAAGGAGCGCAACGGTGGGAGCGATCGTGAACTAACTCCCGAAGATATTGCTCGTATTCTCCGTGCTATGAAAATGCGCGAGGCTATGGACGATAACTACTATCACAAAATGATTTCAGAATGAAAAGCTATAAATCCGAGTTCGACAAGTGGGTGCGCCGATACAAAGAGCGAGTGTACCCCAAGCTCTCTGATGTTCTCCCCGATGTTTCCCCCGACAGCGAGGAAGATGTGAAAGTAGGCGACACGATTATGTTCACGAATGACTACGGCGTGACATTCGGTCCTCATACCGTGCTTGGCTTCTGCGAGTTATGGCACGGCAGGTGCGTTTACTTCGACCACGAGAGTTATTGGTGTCCTGCAAGACCCGACCAAATAAAACTAACTACAATGCAACACGATAGACAGGAATATATCTATAAGGTGGCGTTCAAAGAGCCACCGATACAGGGCGACAGCCGCACGGAGTTTTTCTTTCACTCCCTCGCTGCTATCTACGATGAATTGACCCCCGAAATGGTGGGGTGCAAGGTGTCACGGCTTTGGAACGTGAGAGTAACCCCCGAAAAGCCTTACGAGAATAAGCTATGCACTATAACGCAAGTGCCTGTATCTCGGAAAAGGCGCACAAACGCCCCTGTCGCCGCCGATAAGGAGCGAGAGGATAAGTTGCCCCACGAAGAAAAGCAACGCCGTAATACGCGAATTTCGGAATAAATAACTACCTTTGAAAAGTTATGAAAGAGATACCCAAAATGGTCATAGAGGAAGCCAAGCGACAAGAGCTTGACGAAGTCGCCGCTTTCCTCGGTAAACACAATGGCAGCGACATATACTGCCTCGGAGTGGATAAAAAAGAGGATTGGCTTCCTGCTCCTCCGAATACGCCTGTATTAGTCGCTGTCAAAGATGATAAGCTGACGGTCTTAGATAGTGACGAAAGCTGGGATTTAGCGATTTCTCTTTGCGAATCGTGATACGAATTTGGGGTTTATAACCTTATCGTCAATCCTCAAAACACCAATTTTGTCATGCCTCATTCGTGAGAGATAATCATCAAACGCACCGCCACGGCGACCTGTTTGTGGGTCATACCACAGCAGGTTGCCGTCTTTTGTTCGCTCTACAATAAAGACGTGTGCCTCGTTTTTCCCTTGCCAAGCGCAGTATATTTCGTAACGCCCCTGTGCCGCAGTTTGTTCGTTAATATAGGCGAGTTTTGCGGTATCCGTAGAAGTGATATTTGCGGTTCTTGACCAAGCATAATCAGCTCGTTTACCGTCTGACGTGAGGTAGCGGTCTTGCCAATTTATTCCCTCTTTGCTGCAAAAGCCGTCAAAATCACGCCGTTTTTTATAACCCTGCATAACAGGGTTCGGCATAGCTTCAATATCAAATCCTCGCCGTCTTAACTCGTAGCTCATCGTACAGGTTTGGCAGTTGTCGTAATAGCCCAAATCCCTTGCGTCGGGGAGTGTGAAGTTAGGGTTACAACGCCCTCCGTCGGCTTCCGTGACGTTCATAATCTTGCCTTGAATAACAGGGAGCAACTTTGATAGCTCGGTGTTATTCTTCCGTATAACAGGCGTGAAGTTGGCGTGAGCTTTGTTATACTGCATTGTCGCCTCGTATTCCGCATAGCTATCGAAAGGCACACGAGAGCCGTACATTTCCGCAAATTCGGAGGGTACATACTGCATATTGTCCTTGATGAAATACGGCATTGACATACTCCGTGCGGCTCGGTCGGCATTGTCGGCAATCCAATCCTTGAACTCCTGTGGAACATCATCGACCCGATTAACGCTGTTGCCGTCGGGCTTCTCGCCGTTGAGTATCTTGCGTGTGTCCTCGGCGATTTCCTCCTGTGTTTTCAGTATGGATATGGCGTAACAGCGGCAATGTGGGTGCCACCCTGTAAACTTGAAATCCTTTGGATAGCGACCTGCGAGCTTGTCGCACATATCGGTAAACGGTCGGGGCTTGCCGTCGGGTCCCTTGCAGGTGTGGTTGTCGGAGAGGCGTATTTCAATGCCCACGACAAAATCCATCTGCTGCCACCGCAAATGGTCGGAAGTCCTGTAAGCGATGTTGGCTTCCGTGGCGGCAAGCCGTCGGGCGTTCATATAGCTGCTGCGATAAACGCCACGCCCAGGGTGGTAGGCGGCAGCTCGTTTTGACAGGTGGAGTATGCCGTGTTCATCACGCACACGACGAAAGAGCTTGTCGGGGTGTCGGAGGTAGTCGCGCAGATCATGTGCCATTTCCTGTGCGGATAGACCGCTCCGAATACCCAAGTCCAATCCCATTTCGATTTCCTCCTTGAATTGGTCGGTATAACGCCACACTCGCTCCGATAGGTTAAGACCGTTTACCTTGCGCTGTTGGAAAGCCTGTCGTGCGTTGTCGTTGGTGCTGAAATACCTGCGTTGCTGTGCAGGGGATAGCTTTGTGGCGTTGTCGCCGAACACACGACGGGCAAGCTCGCTGTTCTTATTGTTGGCGAGAGTCCATTCAGAGTCTATGCCGTTCACGATAGACACCGTAAGGCGTGATTTCAGCCCCGACATCAGCTTTTCCACCCTTTTGCGGATAGTTGGGTAGTCTGCGAAAGAAAACGCCGTGTCGGGCTTTATTTCGCCCACAGACGCACCTATACGAGCCGCCTCACGGATTACCTCTTGATAAATCCTGTCAATGCGGAGCTGATAGGTCGATAGATTGCGGAGGTGCTGCCTGTCGTGCTTATCGCTTCCGTTTGGTTTCTTTGCCATTGTCGATTTCCTTTGGTCGGGTTGAAATGTATTTGTCGTTTAGGGTTTCGCCCACACGGATTTTGCCCTCTTTATACAGGCGGTTGAGTGCGTCGTTTACTCGCCGCATAAAGTCGATACGGAGGACGAAAACAGGAGATTTATGCTCCTGTTCTCGTTCCTGTTCCATAGCCTGTAATTCGGCTAATATGGCTTCGTCGAATGTCTGCCCCATAGCCTTATTCCTCGTCGGCTTCGGCTGAACCCTCACGACGGAGCCGCACATACTCGCCGTGCTTGGTAGCCTCGAATGTTCGTTTATCGACAAGGACAGGGCGGCTTCCTGTGCTGTCGGCGACCCATATTGTGTATCGGTCGGGTATGTGGCGTGTATGCGGAACTCTCGGCATTGTGGTATAGTATCGTTCCGTATGCGCCGCCACAAACCGTTTGCCGACGCAATAACCTGTTATGGGGCGTTCGTTACACGCCATTAGGGATAGGGCTGCGATAGCCGAGATAAAGAGTTTTCGTGCCATAAGCGATGATTTTATTCGGTTGGTTCAAATGTGTCTGCCACGGCTTGTGCGGCTATCTCCTCCATGGTCTTATCCACATCGTCGGAGTGTCCGAACTCGGCTATGGACTCGCGCTGCGACATGATAGGCTCGCCACCGTTGGCGGTCATAAGCATATCGACGGTTTCCTTTTTGTCCGTGATCGAGAACGGCGTGATTTGGTTTTCCACTTTCAGAGTGTCGATGTCCTTTGCGTAAGCCTCGCCGAGCATAACCTTGAGGAAAGCCTTTACGACGCTCACTTCACGGTCGAAGTATTCAAGCAGCCGTCCGCTCTCGTCTTTGACTTTCATCTGGGCATCGACAAAAAGCTGCTTGCGGCTCTCGCCCGACAAGGCTTGCTGCGACATCTTCTCGTAGCTCCAATCGGGCAACTGAAGCTCACGGAAGAAGTTGGAGCGGATTTCGTCGATAAAGAATTTGAGGTTTTCGGTCGCCTGTTGCCAAGTAACATACTGTGCATTTGCTCCCTGCGGATATTGCAGAACGCCCTTGCCGTCGTTCTCGTCGCCCTCGTCGCCGTAGCTTATCTGCTCGTTGGCGAACACCACAAAGAGCGGCTTGCTGTTCTTGCGGAGATAGTTACCGTTACGGCTCAACGCCCATTCAGCCTCAAAGACATTCGAGGCTTGGTTTTCCCATATCGGCGTAGGGCGATAGCCGTAAATGGCAGGGATTTTGAGGACTGATATTTTCTCTTTGATGATTTCCTCCCAATCGCCGCTTTCATCACTATATTTGGCGTGTTGCGTCGCCGTATAAGCGTCGAGATACTTTACCTGCCGCTTACCTACCTTTCGGGTGTAAGCCACCGACATGGCGGTCATATCGCCGTATTCGTCAAACAGGGGATAAAGCGTATCGCCCTGCATGGGAGTGAAGTTGCGGCAACGGAGTTTGAGGCGGCTGCTGAAACCGTAAACCTCGTTGGGCTGCTCGACGGCATACCACAGGGTCATAACCTCGCACCCTGCGAAAAGCATATTGAGCCGCTCCACGTTCACGCTGTCAATGCGGTTGCGGTCAAATATGGCTTCCATATAGGCGGCGACATCACGCTGTCGGTCGTTAACAGGCTTATACACTCGCTTTACAGGTATGCCACAGCACAGTTCCGTCATGCGCTTACAGGCGAGGCGTGGGAGGTCGAGGGTTATTCGGGTTACAGGCTTGACACCCTCTTTCGTGATTTCATCGGGGTATATCGCCTTATTCTTAACAGGGTGCTTGGTGCAGTCATACTCCATGACAAGACCATTTTCGCCGCTCCATGCAGGTACGCTGATGATTTTCTCCTGCAACGCCGCCACCTTTTCGGCTGCGGTTATCTCGGTTGAGTTTAGGATTTCGTCAATAGTCATAACTTATTGATTTTTAGTGTTATCATTGTTATACAAGAGCCGACAACCGCTTGCGGTCTATCGGCTTGAACGGATTAGTCAAGTGATAATCAACGGCATAGCATAGGCAGTCCACATACTCGTCGTGAGGCTTGACAGGAAATCCGCATACCTCCTCGATAAATTCCTCGTTCCATGCGCCATCTACAAGTATCACTCGACCGCACTCTACGGAGGGCGAGGCGGCGTTGAGCCTCGTTTCCTTGCTGTCGTTGGGGCTTGGTGTCCGTGTCACGTTAAGCCCTGTAACGTCCTTGATTTGGTCGATAACCGATATGCCGTTGGCTTTCGGCTCTATGCGGATAGAACTGCGTAGCGTATAGCCATTCTGCCGCACATATTCGGGGAGAAAGCGTATCAAGTCGGGGAACTTCATAAACACCTTTTTGGCGTTGGTTATATAAAGTTCGCCCCCGATTTTACAGGTAGCTATTATGCCCGACGGGTCGTTGGAAGTCTTATCGGTGTACGCCGTATCAAGGAAGAAGATAATCGGCTCGGCATTGTGTAGCCGTATGAATTCCTCGCGAGAGATATGCGGAAACCACGCCGACTTGATGATGTTGCCACCGTCGGCTGTCGGGTGCTGCTGATACAGGGCAGAGAATACACGAGGGGAGCGTGTCTGCGCTTCCAACAGGCGTTCCAAGCTGTGCCGCTCCTCCCATAAAGCCTCGCCCACTTCTCGTGGATCTGCCGAGTTTCCGTCGTCGAGAGTTTCACGGATAGCAGGGATAGACAACACCTCCCAATTTTCGGGTTCACGAGCCAATATGCGACCTGCCAAATCGTCCTCGTGCCAACGGGTCATAATGAAAAGCTGCTTGCTCTCGTTATGTAGTCGGGTCAAGAGGACGGAGGTGTACCACTCCCATACTCGCTCACGGTAAACAGGCGAATACGCTTCGAGAGCGTCCTTTACAGGGTCGTCAATAATACCGATGTCAACGGGCGTACCTGTAAGCGAACCGCCAACGCCCTGCGCCTTATAGAAGCCCTTATGATTGACTATCTCGAACAAATCCACATTGCGGATATAGCCCCTCGTCGCCGTGCGCATATTGGAGCCGTTCAACCGTGTATCGGGGAAGATACGCAGATATTCGGGGGAGTCCATAATGCGCTGTATGGAGCGAGAGAACTGCTGGGCGAGTGTCGATGAATAGGAGCAGCCAACTATCTTTAAGTCGGGGTTATAGCCGAAAGCCCATGCAGGGAAATTGCGTGACAGGATTTCCGATTTGCCGTGCTGTGGCGGCACGAAAATCATAAGGTTACGGATTTTGCCCTCTATCAGCTCTTGGCATTTGTCGGCTATCAGCGTATGATACCATTGTCGGCTGTATAGAGGGTTCATATAGGGTATGAACTGCCTGAACAGACGGGGTGCGTCCATTTCAAGCAGCTTTTTTCGTATCTCGATTTGCCGCCGAATAACATCTATTGGCACATCGGTTCTCATCAATCGTCTGTCAGCAATTCAAGTCTGCGGAGTTCTTTTTCAAGGTCTTCACGAGAAATCTCCGTGATGGCTTTAATCTCTCGTTTATCAGCTGAATACAAGCCGAGCAGCTTGCGACGCTCTATTAACTGCTGCCGTATCTCGGCGATATAGGACACGTCGCCCAACCCGACAATATCCTGTGTCATTTCCTCTTGATAGAGGGTGCGTATGCGCTCAGATGTACGGTTGCCGCCGTTGTTGCCATTGCCGTTGTTTTCACGCACAGGCGCACCCTTACGCCTGTTTTTGGTAACGGTGCGGTCTTGCTTCGACTTCTCCCATTGGTCCCATAGCTCCCTAATAGTATCGTCAATGCGTGATAATTCAAGCTGTATCGCATCGTCTATGTTATCCAGACGGCTCTCTCGCCACTCGTTCAGAAGCTCGTGAATATCGTCGTGAATAGTCCTTGTGGAACAGGATTTGAGGTCGAGCCGACGCATAACCTCGTCTGCTATCTTGCGTATGCTGTAACCTCGCTTGTATAGCTGCCCGACGATTTCGAGCCGAGCCTGTTTTATCTGATTCCGCTTTTGGTTCTGCGCTTTGCTCATTGTTCATCGGGGTTAATTTCACTCTCGGTTTCCTTGCCAAAGGCTGTTAAATCGTCCTGTGTGTATTCGATTTTAGGAAACTCGTTCTTAATCTCTTTGGGGTTGCCCTTGAAGAACACGAGGATATTTTGGTGCATTTTGGCAACCTTGCGGCTCTCCATATAGCGACCTGCTCGTAGGGCTGTGCTTGCGCCTGTTTCAACGAGGATAATTTCATTGTAAAGCTCGGCACCGCCCTCACGCATTATGCGCTTGATGTCGCCGCAGAAATCATAGTAGCACCCTGTACGCTTGTTGCGGACATCGCCTACGACGATAACTGCAAATCGGTTGTTTTTAAGACAGGTAAGAGCCGACTTAAACGCCGTGTCAAGTATGGCGATAAAATCTGCGTAGCTTTTTTGATTGCTTGCGTCGTTGTCGAGGTCGCTGTACTTTTCGAGGTCAAAGTACGGAGGGCAGCTAAACAGGAGGTCTTGGCTTTCGGGGGCGAAGTGATTAGACACGTTGCGCCCATCGTCGCATATATAGCGCACAGGGAGGTCGCGACCCTCCAATACTCGGTTGTTGATGTCTATCTGCTCTTGGCGCAGTTCAACGCCTGTAAACGGATAACCGCAGTAGCCGAATACCAAGCCCTTTTGGGTGTCACCGGCGAAGCAGTCAAAGATACTCGCCCCCTGTGACGGAGTGAACCACTTGCAGATGATTTCCGACAGCACAGGGTCAAAGAGCGACACGCCTGCGCCGAGCGTCTTTTTAGCCTCGCGCTCCTTTTCCTCCTCCGACACATACTTGTCGAGGTATTCACGGAACGATATGCCGAGTTCCGCACGGTGCTTTTTTGTCTTGAGGTATAAATCCTTGTACTTGATCTCAAGGCTTGTTATCAGCGTGTCTTCGCGGCTCTCGCCCATGTCGCCTATGAGGGGTCGCCATACGTCGTATTTGCGCTTCTGCCAATAGCCCTTTCGGGTGTCAAGGATAGAGAACGGAGGCACGATGAAGCGGTCATTTAGAGAGCCGTTTTCGGGCTTGTCGGAACTGCCCGATGAACCCTCGCCGTCGCCGCTGTCGGGGTTTTCCTCCCACGGAATATCCATGCCCCAATCTTTGAGGTCAGCGGCATCCCATTCGTTTGCGAGCATATCGGTATCCCACTCGCCGAAGCCGATGTTATCTTTGATGATGAACTCCCGCTGTTCAGCCTCCGACAGCTCGGAAGCCTTGACAATCTCGGCTGTGGGCTTGGCGACCCATTTAGCCCAGTAGTCACGTAGCATATCCTGTTCGGCTTCCGTCTTTTGGGTAAAGCCCGAAATCGAGCCGAGGCGGTCGTTAATGTCGGCAGAGGACATATCGGCTATTGCCGTCAATGCTCGTAGGCGCATATTGCCACCGAGTACCACGAGGGTATCATCAGTGACAATCGGGCGCAGGGATAGCATTTTGGGGAGTATCAAAATGCTTTTGATTAGGTCGTTGAACTTCTCCTTTGATATTGTTCGAGGGTTGTGTTCATTGACCGCGATTTGTGATAATTTGACTGTTTCCGTTTTCATCATTCCCATACTTTATCCTGTTGAAACTCTCCGAACAGCCCCCAACGGCACATAGACGCATATATGGGGGTGTCGAGCTTATAATCATGGCGCAGGGTGTGGGGATTAAGCGTCGTAACGCCGCTGACTATGATGTTCCCTGCATTGTCCGTCACGCACATATCCACGCTGTCGCTACCTATGGCACAGGCAAGCGACACAAAGACGGTGCAGCCGTGTTCTATGGCGTAATTCTTCGCCAACCGTCGGGCTACGAGGTTGAGCGTCAAATCGGCTTTTGTGCCGTCCTTAGTCCACGGAGAGCCGCCACCTATTCGGCAGTTGCCACCGTAGAAGTCCACAGCGAGCTTGCGCCCTGTTGTGCCGCAATCGGCAAGGCTGCTATGCCGCACATATCGCCCTGTGCCGTTAAGCACGATTTCGTATGTGCCACGCCTTGCTGGGATATGCGCCTTGATGAAGTCAAGCACAATGTCGGGGCGAGTGGTCGCTAACAGGGGGACAGCGACGATAACTTTTTTGATTTTGTCGTTATCGGTCACTACCTGCGTCTTGATGTCAAGACCTCCGAGCTTGCTTTCAAACAAGGCGTGGCAGAGCCTTTTGGCGATGGTGTGGTCGTAGGGCATACCGCACGTTTGGGGGTTATACTCGCACATACCGAAGAATATGCCTTGGTCGCCCCATCCGCTGTTATTGTCAACGCCCTGTGCGATGTCGGGGGATTGGTCGTTGATGAACACGTCCACCTCCAATTCATCGCCGCAAATGGTGTTTTCCTTGCCCCACTTGCGCTGATACTCCTGTGTATAGCCTATCTCGTTCACGGCTTCCCTCGCAAATCGGGCAATCATTGAGGACGAGAAGCCTACGGCAGATGTTATCTCGCCGCCTATGGTAACGTGGCGGTCTTTTATCTGGACTTCAACCGCATATCGGGTATTAGGGTCACACTCTATGTACCTGTCGAGGATATATTGTGAGATATAATCCGCTATCTTGTCGGGGTGTCCGAGCGATACATATTCGGAAAATCTTATCATATTGATGTGGGATTGGTTATTGTTTGCAAAGTTAATCATTTATGATTATATTGTAATCACTTATCGGGCGCAAAAAAGCCGTCTTGGGGTGTTTTATCGCCCTGTATAGCTTGCCTTATCAGTTTCAATGTCGCCGAGGTAAGGAGAGCGTCGGGAGTGGTGCGGAACACTCGCCAACCTAAAAGCGTGGCGGCATTGTATTTTTCGATGTCGCCGAGGAAGCCTTTGGGGGAGGTGTGCCGTCCACCGGTCCACACTCCACCCTCGACTTCCAACGCTATCTTGTGGGAGGGTATCGCATAATCAAAACGCCACCGACGCTCGGGGTGGAAGCGATACTCCTTGACGCACTCCACTCGCAGGTCGCTCTTGCATAGCGTCGTAAACAGGTCAGTTATTTTCTGCGAATTTCCCGTATTACGGCGTTTGGTCTTTCGCTCGTTAGTTTGCTTATCCATAAGATTTCATCGCGGCATTGGGGCGCATTACGGCTTATTCCGAATACGCCTGTTGAATGGGGTGATTAGAAGGGCAAATCTTCATCGTCGGGGGCGAAAGCGTCTGCACCTATGGTCGTATCTACCGACATCTGCTGTGTCTGTCGCTCTATGGCGTGAAGCCCACCGATTATGGGTATGGCGTTGCGCTGTTCTTCGGTCATTACCTCTCGCTGTTCCTTGGGTATGTCGGGCTTTATGCAATGGGTGTCGGAGTATTGGGGGTTCTGCATCTCAATCGCCGTCATATTGAGATAGCAGCCTTTCTCGCCGAGGAACATTCCGTCGCAATCATCGACAGGGATTATGATACACTTCTTCGTTGCGCTTTTCCCTTGCAGGTTGCGCATGAACGCTCCTTTGAGTTTAAGGAGGTCAATTTTGATACCGTAGTTAGCCATTGTTAATTACGTTTAGTTTATTTGCGTTTAACTATTTAGCTCACTTTTTGAGCTTGCAGAACATAGCCTTGCGGAGTTTGAGTGTGAGGTCGCCAGCGTCCTCTACAAAGTTTGTTATCCATTCCCTGTCAACGAGGGAGCGGATAAGCCCGAAAGGGAGATAGACCGCATACAGGATAATCAGCACGACAATCCCGATAATGCTTTTTGCTAATTGTTTGAGTTTGGTTTTCATCGGTTTATGTTTGTTTGATGTACTGTCCTATCATCTTGTGCCTCTCTGATAGGTTGGGAGGGTTCGCCTATTGTTCTCGGATTACCTTGTGGCTCGGTATAAGATAACAGGACATCGTTTAGCTGCCCTGTATCATTATTTCGCTTGAACCGAACCGAGTTTAACTGCACTCCGTATTTTTCGCAGTTCCGAGCCAAAGACGCAAAGAGGTGTCGAACCGCCTCAAGGTCTAACTTGGTTTCCATACATTATGTCGGTGGGTGTATCATTTTAGCCATAATTTTATCCTGTTTATGTAAGTGGAAGGAACATAGTAGTTAAACTCCCCACGCTCCAAAGCTCCGATTTCAGCCTGTATCCGCTCTCGCTTTTCATTATGATGTTGGGTCTTGAACCCGAATAAATCATCGTTAATTATGGCTTCATTGTCGAGTTTTTTAATTTGCGCTCTTTTAGCCCGAAGAAGTGTTTTGGATTTTTTGTCTATATATTCATGCCCCTGTAATAGCGTTTGAGCGCATATTGTTAATTCAACTTTTCTTCGGGGATTATGAACTTTGACAAGAGCCGCGAGATATTCAAAATACCATCGCCATTTTTCGATTATCCGCATAGGCAGCTTGTTTCGATAGTAAATAACTTCTTCGACTTGACAGCCGTTGTATATGGCTATCTTGACGCATATTTGTGGATTGACATTGATACTACTCATATTATTCTTTCATTCGCCCCATAAAAGCGAGTTTAAGTACGTCATATTGTCTGCCGATTATCGCAAATTCAAGCATACAATCTTTGTCGGCTGTGTCGTTTATTCGGAGAATGGGATAGAGAGAATGAAATTCGTTTATTCTCCAATATTCCATTATAGCGTCCTCATCCACCGTGCGGAAGAAGTTATCAAGGCTTGCGATTAGGTGCTGTTGGAGATATTCGGGGCTATATGCCGCCGCTATCTTCTCTTGGTTTCGTAGAGCGTATCGCATAGGTCAATATCTGAATTTTGTAAAATGGATAATTGCGAGAGGTTTTGTTAGGTCATAGTGGTAAAACCAATTCTCCCAATCTTTGAGCGATAAACCGTCGTGAGCTGCGAGGGTTTCACGTTCAAGTCTGCGCCTACCGACAAATGGGGTCGTTAAGCTATATGTCGGAGCGAAGCTCAACATCTGCAACCCGATTCCGTCCTTACAGGTCAATCTCGCTATTTCGACTTGCTTGCTTCGGTATGGTGCGCCCGACCATTGCCGCACGGATAAACAGGCTTCCCCTGCGGCGATTTGCTCAAACCTTGCAGCCCATAGGTCATAGTTGGCTCGTATGGTGTGGAGCTTTGTACCACCTATTGCACACTCGACCATGCACAATCCATGTTTGGTTTCTTCGCATTTTGCACACATACGAGCGTTTTGGAATTGGGTTCTGAAATGCGTTTCCTTACCTCTTTCGGGGTGTATTTGAGGAAAGACCTTTGAAAGTGTTATTACATAAGTTTTCATATCCTGTTATTTAGGTTCATACATAGAGCAAGCCTTGTTGTGTCCCGAAGCTGCATAGTACCGCTGTTGCTCGTTGATTTCGGCACGATAGCCATTCTTCATGCCGTTGGTCTTGGGTTTCGCCTTGCATACATAGGCTTCGTAGCTTTGATTGAAGCTGTGCTGCCCGATTTGGAAGTGTCGGCAGTTGCGGCATCGGGGAGTACTGTCCTCGACCTGTTTTTTGAGTGATACATACACCTTGCCGCCACGGACGAAAGCCGTACATGTGGGCGGCAGGGCATATACTCCTGTTGTTAGTGTTGGGGTGTCTTTATCCATATCATTGTTATTTCGGTGTTATGTCAAAATGGAGCTTCCTCATCGGTCGGGGATAGCCAATCATCGTCGAAATCGAATTTTGCCGCTTCTTCGGCTTCCTGCGCCCGTCTGCGGCTTTCTTCGACAAGGTGGTTAGAGTTATCCCATACAGGGGCTATTTCGTTGACATAGGGGCTGTATCTGCCGTTATTCAAGTTGTATTTGAAATAGGCTGTGCCGACTTTACCGAGGTGTCGGAATTTGACCTTTTGAACGTGAACCTCCACGGTGTCCTTAACTCGGTCACGGTGTACCACAATGCCGAAATCGGTTTTGTTGAAGAAGTGGGCGGCTCCGCTGATGTCATATAGTGTGGGTGTTTCCACCACGCCGTCCTTATTCTTTGACAGCTTGGTCGGGTGCGCCATTAGAATTATCAATACGTCGTTGATCTGCGCAAATCGCATTAGTTTGTCGAGGAACAGGCTAATGTATTGGTCTTCGCGCTGCCCTCGCTCGTATTCGTGTTCGATACGGTTGTAGGGGTCTATCACGAGGGCTTTTATACCTCGTCTGCGGACAAGGTATTTAGCCTTGTCGAGTATGTTGTCTATCTTGTAGTTGTCGGAGGGAGCGATGAAATAAAAGTTTGTTTCGAGGTGTTCCTTAACCTGCCTGTATTCGGCGTAATTAAGGTGCTGTCGGTCGAAGTGCTTGCCTGTGAACTTCTCTATCAGCTTTGAGGCGTGATAGCATAGAGGGGCGTTTTCGGGGCTGAAATAGGCGAACCGCCAACCGTACTTCATATTCAGCCTTTCAGCCAATTCATCTATGAACTCGGACTTGCCGTTGCCTGGGATACCTGTCACGATGCACAGGCGTTTTGTTTCAAACGATATAAGCTCGTCGAGGTTTTCATGCCCGACGGTCACGCCTCGCTGCATACCGTTCTCAAACAGGGCGTCGAGCGATTGTTCAAAATCGCTTACCGTGAAAACTCCGTCCACCTTGATTTCGGGAGCGGCGGCTATGCACTGCAACAGGCTGTCCCGACCATACTTCTGCAGGTGTTCGTTAGCGTCCTTGCAGCCGTCGCCGTATTCAAGCACCCTGCAACGCTCGACACCGAAACGGCGTATCAGCTCGTCACGGAGGATAACGCCTTTTGTGTCGATGTCGGAGGCTATGTAGATAGTTTCCTTGTCATCGAAATATTCTTCAATGTAATCGTCGAGGTAGTCAAGGTTGGAATTTGCTCCGTTAGGAACACTTACAACATCGTGCCGTCCGCACTCATAGAACGAGAGGGCATCCATTTCGCCCTCGGTTATGATACACTCCTTGCAGCCCTTGATAGCGTCGATGTTATAGGGGAGCAGCTCTGCGTCCTTGCATAGCTTGAAACATTTATCCCCTGTGCGGAATTTAGTGTTTACCAACTCGCCGTTATGGTAGTAGTTGAACTGAACCGTGTTCGCCTGTCCGTTCTTTTGGGGCATCCACTCCATGCCCTCCGTCACTTTAAGGGCTATCAGCGTCGCCTCGCTTATCCCTCGGCTCTTGAACCAAGCGAGAGCCTTTGCCGACATCGGGGCTGTGGGTCGGGGTGTCGGCTTCTTATAAACAGGCTTTTGCCGACGTATCGGAGCGGAGTTGTACCACGGACGCTCACGCTCCCAGCTCTCCTTTTCGGCGGCGCAACCGCTGAAACCGCAGTAGTGGCAGTTGAACTCGCCCGTGGCAAGGTTTATTGACAGGCTTTTGTCGCGCTTGTCGTGCCGCCTGTCCCTACATTCGGGGCAGAACACTTTACGGTTGCCCGACGTGCCGCTGGGGGCTTTTATGCCGTATTTCTCCCAATTCAGCTTCATAGGATAACCCAAGTTTTAGATTGTTCATCCCAAGCGTGACGCTCGGAGGGTCGGGCAGGTGCGTTCATCGGAATAGTGGCTTTTCCCGAACCGTATGTGCGTCGCCCTGTGTTTTGGTCGATATACTCGCCGACACCGAGCATCGCCCCTGCCTGTGCCATGCGCTTTTGGGCTGCACCCCTTGCGCCTCGGTCGTTGTCATAGTTGCCCTCCATGACCTTGACCCAATTGGACTCGTTCTCAAAAATCCAATCGAATGAAGCCGTCCAACCGTTGCCGTTACCGCCGCAGAGGAACGACGAGGCTTGCACCTTCTCGAACAGCTCTCGCACGTGTGCTGACCATAGTTTGGGGTCGCCGAACTCTGATAACCGAGCCTTGATTTTGGATTTGCGCTTGTCGCTGATGGATTTCACCTGTGGGAGATTTGTGCATATCGAGTTCCACAGGGCGACGATATCCTGATAAGGATATTTTACCTCCCTACCTTTCTTTTCCTTACCTTTCCTTTCGTTCTCTTCTTTACCTTTCTTTACGTTATCCGCTGTTATAGGTGTGTTATCACTTGTTATAACATTGCTATCATTTTCGGCTGTTTCAGCGTGGTTCCCCCACCGCTTCTGCATACCGATTTTACCTGCTTTCGAGCGTTTTTCCTTGATGTCGAGGACGGATTGAAGACGCTTGCGGTGGGCGAGGCTGAATATGGTAGCCTCGTCCTCGGAGTGTTGCAACAGTTCCAACCGACAGCAGTAATCGACTATCTCCGCAAGCCTTTCGGGGCTTATATCGAAGTCGGCGGCAAGCAGTTCCTGTTCCATAGGAGAGAACGGCATTTTGAAATCTTCGTTAGCCGTGAGGGTTTCCAAGATGAAATTCCATACGGCATAGCCCTCGGCACCGAATTTGCGCCGCAGGGCTTTTATCTTGATGTCGTTGCGCATATTGGCATCGTGATAAAAATATTCTGCGCTTAGTTTTATAGGTCTTGCCATAACTTTAAGGGTGTTACATGGTTGCAAGGATTGATTTGCGGAGCTTATCGTTTCGGGCGTTCCAATCGAAAGCCCTTATCATCCATTGCCTGTAATTAAGGGGGATGTCGGCTATTCGGTTGCCTTGATACTTGCCGAAAGGCATAATCTCGATAGGAGCTTCGGCTTTCGCGTCTATGGCTTTCGTGTCCTCTCGGCTGTATTTGCCGATGTCGTGAATGGGTATGCCCGACAACAGGCGACCACCCGACCCGAACATTCGCCACAGCTTGCCTTTCTCGAAAACTATGTCCTCGACACGCCCGAAGCGTTCGACATTGCCTCCGAGGTCGGCTATAAGGCAGTCGCCCTTGTCGGGATCTATTCGGGTGCCACGACCGACAATCTGATAATACAGGGCGATAGAAGCCGTAGAAACGCCGAACACGATGCAATCTATCCCAGTATAGTCAAAGCCTGTTGAAAGCACCCTCACGTTAAATATCACGCGAATTTGCCCCGCTCTGAATCGGGCTATGGTGTTGTCGCGTTCCCGTTTGTCCTGTTCGCCGTATATCACGCCCGAATTGGGATAGCGTCGGGCGAGGTCGATAGCGTCTGCCACGGACGGAACAAAAGCCAAGACGTGCTGCCTTTCGGGGTGTGCGTCGAGCGTCCGAACAATAGCCTCCGTGCCTCCGTTAGCGTCATAGGCTCGTTGTACGCTTTCCTCGGTATATTCGCTCTTGGAGCTGTTGAACACGAGCAGACTGTCATCGAAGCCCGATGTTTCATAGACGAGCGGCGACCAATAGCCGAGCCGCACCATTTCCTGTACCTGCCCGACGTGGATAATGTCCTTATAAAAGTTGCCCTTTTTCGAGCGTGAGGTAAGCATGACGAGCTTGGAGAAGTTGTTGCCGTCGCGGTCACGGTTCGTTTGGAGCTTTACAGGCGTAGCCGTTATGCCGAGGACGTGCGTTATGCCGCTGTCTTTGAGGAAGCGACCGAGCATACTGTCTGCCTCACGGGGATAGAGGTGTGCTTCGTCGATGAGCATTTTTGTGAAGCCCTGTCGCTTGAATGCTTCCCCCATATTCTTTATTGAGCCGATTGTGGCGTAAGTTATAGGGGCTATCTCCTTGCGCCCGAAACTCGCGCTGTAAATGCCGGCATTCACGTTGAAAATATCTCCGCAGAGATTGCAATATTTGAGGTAGTTTTGTTCGAGCAGCTCTTTTGAGGGTTGAAGCACTATAAGTTTATCGGTCGTGCTTTGGGCGACGAAAGCTGTTAATATGGACTTTCCCCAAGCCGTCGGCAGCACAATCAAACTCGGCTTCGGTTTCGGCTCTTGAAAGAACCGTATAGCCTTTTCGATAGGCTCTGATTGGTTTTCTCGGAGTGTTATCATCTGCTATAAATGAAAGCTCCGCATTTAGGGCTAACCACGCATAACAGCAGCGTCGGGAGGCTTTTCAGCCCTCCCACCCATGTGCGGAGCTTAATATTTTTGTCGGTTGTTGTCACCTGTTATTCGGTTATTGAGCGATTATTATATAATCACTTGTCGGACGGAAGAAAAGTTATATGCTCACTTCAACAGGAACCGTCGCGCTCCCTGTACCGTGTGCGTGAACTCTTGCGCGAGGTCGGGGTGTGCGGCTTTGAAAGCGGTTGCGTCGAACTTCGGGCTGGCTTTCGAGGCTTTCCACGTCGCTATGGTCTGCCCTCCGTAGGTCAGGGCTTCTGCGTCCTCGAAGCGGAGTTTGATTATACCCTCCAATTCTTCCTGTTTTGCTTCGAGAGCCTTGATTTCCTCTCGGACACCTTTAAGGCTCTTGTAAGCCTCGAATACGTCGTCGGAAACCTCGATTGTCTTACCCCCTGTGTGCTTGTTGAACTTCAACAGGACATCGCTCACGGTCGTAGCGTCGGGTTCTTTCTTTCCGAGTATGCAGTCCGTGTGGAAGCGTTCCACTTCCTCGACGAGCCACCCGAAGAAGTCGGGGAGCAGGGCGATGTTCTTATATCCGAACTCCCGACCCGAACATAGCCATGCAAGGCTTCCCTGCTGATACCCTGCCACGCCAAGCTGATACTGAACTTGGCAGAACCAATGCTTGGGGAGGTCGTCTGCGTCGATTTTCAGCTGCGTTGTCTTGCATTCGAGGATGCCCTTTGCGTCGGGGCTGCGGCTCTCTCCGAGCCAATATGTGCGGTCGGGGCTGACTTGGAGATAGGGGCGGTCGTTGTCACGGATTATCCAATCCCCTGCGGAGGCTTTGATAACTTGGTGTCCTGTTTCGTCCGACCAGAACTGCGATACTGCGTCTTCGAGGTAGTGACCTGCTTTCATGGCGAAGTTTTCCGCTTTGGGAGGGTCTATGCCGACCTTGCGTCGCCATAGCTGATATGGGGTTTCCCACGGGTTTAGTCCTACGATTGTGGCAACCTCGGAGCTGCCTATGCCCGACTCGCGAACTTTGAGCCATTCGTTGCGGTCTTTGGGGCGTATAATTGTCGTACTCATTTTTGCATGATTTTGTCTATTACTTCTTCGGTACGGAGAACCATTGCGGCTGTTCCGACCATTTTTGCGAGCTTCTTGTTGTCTTGCGGCAGGATGTGTGTCAAGGCGGTTATAAGGTTGCGTTCATTACCTCCTAATCCAAAGAGGGTGTTCGACGCTTCGTTGTCCTTGCCACGCTCGTAAGCGATGACTATTATGGCTCGGTTTTCTTTATCCTGTTTAGCCCATTCTCCGAGGGCTTTAACTGATTTTTCAGCTTCTTCCATGTTCCTGTTATTTTTGTTGAATTTTTGATTTACGGCTGTTACAGGGGTGCAAGGTAGGTCGCACCCCTGCGCAGCCTATCAGCGGCGTATCAGCTTGAAATCAGCCCACAGGTCGATGAACTGTTTACCGCAGTAGATGGCGAGGTCGTGGCTCTTTAAGCAAAGGCGAGAACCGAGGTTCGCAAACGAGTACGAGGGGGCGTCATTCGAGACCGCATAGGCGAAGCCCGAATATTGGGTTTCATATTCGCCGACCGACATCATGCATCGGTCGTTGCGTTCGTCGCAGTCCATGTCGTTGATTTCGTCCTGTGTGTAGAGCCAGTGCCACGGATAGTAGCGTACCTCGTCTTCGGTGTGCTGTGGCTCCCATCCCTCGTTGAGGGCGGCGCATACGACACGGAGCTTGAGGTAGGCGACCACGTCGATGTTCACATTTGCGCCAGCCTTTTCGCTCTTGTTATAGATGTCTCGGAACATCTGAACGTAGAGGTGGTCTTCGCCGAGGACAGCGCAAGCGTCCTCAAAGGTCTTGACACGCTCGGTTATGGGGCGATTGTCCTGTGGTGTGAAGTCGATGTCGGGATAGAGGGCTTCGAGGACTTTGCAGGTGCTGTCTGCTCCTGTTTCTTTGGCGATGCTGTGCGCCTTGATGATGTTTTCTTTCGTTGGTTCCATTGTTGCTGTTATTTTTTGGTTGATTTTTTTGCTTTCTTTACTTCGCCTGTTTCGGGATCTACCTCCTCGGCTTCCACGTCCTCGATGTTCGAGCCGTTAGTTATAGCGTCGGATTGAGCCATAGCTGCCGCTGCTTTATCCTGTGCGGTTGTCGCCTGTTTCGTGGCTGCGGCTTGCGCCTTTGCTTCCTTTTCGACGGCTACGAATGTTTCCTGTACGGTGGTCGTTCCCTCTTTGATAGCGTTGGCTACGGCTCGAAGCTCAAAGAGTTTTTCAACGCCGATTTCGTCAAGAGATTTCACGCCGACATACAGGAAGATTTGCGCCTGTGTCACTCCGAGTTTGCCGAAGTAGTCTATCACACCTGCGCGACGCTGTTCAAGGTCGATTTCCTGTCCGAGAGCGACCTTGCGTACCTCCGTGATGATTTTCTTCGTCACGGCTTTGGGGATAACCGACAGGACAGCATTTCGGAACGCTATCGACGAAGCGGCGTTACCTGTCACTATCTGCATATCCTGTGAGTAGGTATAGCCCTTTTTCGTCGTGATACTGCGTGACACCTCTTTGCACACGGCAAGGTTGCTTTCGAGGTCGTGGCACATAGCCTGCGCCGTGATCATCTTGCCGTCGTTGCCGACGATGCGAGTTTGTATGCGCAGGTTGCCCCACGCAGAGGCGATGATCTCAGCCATGCGGATAGACAGCCCCTCAATCAGAGCGTCGTTGCCGTCTTTGTCCTTGCGTTTGAGCTGATAGAAACAGTCCTCGGCTGTTTCTTGGTCCATGGTGGCATAGTCCTTGATTTTGTTGAGGACAGCCGTGAGGTCACGGGGATACTGCTTTGCCGTGGCAATCTGAATGTCAACCTCGGCTCGGTTGATTGCCTGGAGCATTTCGGCTTTTTCAACCTTGATTAATTCTGCTTCCATTTGTTGCGGATTGTTATATGCCCTCTGACAGCTTCGGGCGTTGCTTTTATTGTATTCTTATGGGTTTGGTGGTTATAAGCTCGTACCATTCCTCCCCCTCGATGATTACAGGATTTTGGGAGATAAGGAGGCAAGCTCCCGATTTTGCCTTGAGGCTGTCGAGGATAGCCCTTGACATGGCTCGTGAGGTGCAGATGTAGGAAACGTTGCCCTTGCAGTAGCCTGTTCCCTCTTTGCTCCTTACGGCTATGCCCTCGTCGCTTTTAAGCAGACGGAGATACCATGCGTTGTTCTTGCTGTCGGTGTCGCAAGCGAAAAGAACGCTCTGATACTCGCCTATTTTGAGTTCTTCGGCGGCTTGCTTTGTGAATGTCGCTCTTGCGTTGCGACGGTTGAAGCTGACGGCACGGTAGCTAATTCGGTTGCTTTTAAGGCTGCTCGTGCTACGGTCAAAAATTTGTAACTTCATAATGCTGTTATTTTTAGTTATAGTTATGTTATCGTGCTATGCCATACGCAGTTTGCCTGTCATAGCAAAATGCGCTCGTATAAGCTCTATGATTTGTCGGATTTTGCGCTGCATCGTCAAAGAGCTGCGCCCTGTGTATGTGATAATCTCTCGGATTGACATACAGGCTTTGAAGCGGAGGTTATAAATCATATAATCCTCCCTGTCGAGGTTGGCTTGGCAGAACTTGTCTATCTTTTTCGCCTGTTGCTCTATCCTGTCGGGTTCTTCCTCCGTCTCCTCGGTTATGCCGAAATCAACGGCTTCCGTGCGCAGGTATTGGAAGAATAGAGGGTCGGGGTGTATGTACTGCGCCTGTGCGCTGAACGACCGCGAAAACATGATTTTATAGAGTTTGAGAAAATCGCCCTCTATGTCCTTGCCGTGAGCCGCTACGACGGACTCTCGCATTGTGAGGTAGGTGTCGTGAAAAACATCATCATCGAATATGCACGATACCATTATGCGTTTCCTTAACGCATTGTGATGGCGGCTAATCCATTCGTCGAATTGGACGCTGTTTGTTGTCGTGTCGTTCATCATAATGCGCCGTTATTTATGGGTTGCTACATAGGTTGCCGCTTGGCTCGATATGTCGGCGTTGGAGGTTATTTTGTTTTCGAGCATCCAATCCTCCAACTCGCTCTTTTTGAAATAGAGCTTGCGGTTCTTTTTGAAATGAGGTATCTGCTTCTTGCTCGTCAGACGGTATATATGCCCGACGCTGAACCCTGTAAACAGGGCGGCTTCGTTAAGGTCGAGGACTGATTTTGCCGCCATAAAGGTTATTTGGCTTATGCGGTCGAGCTTGTCGCTCAACTCCTGCATTGTGGGTTCTGCGCTCATAACTCGTCCTCCTCGTCTATTTCGTCGTAGAAACTGTCGGGCAACAGGTCGTTGCGGTAAAGCACTTTGCCGACAAGGTAGGCGGCGTATATCAAAGCTGCGCCAAAGGCTTTCAGCATGAACCACCTGCCGAGGGGCAGAGGATTGTAGGGATCATCGTCACCTGCGAGTATCAGCAGCCCGAAGAAGCCGACCGCAAAAATCGCCGTGGCAATGCACCACTTGAACACATTGCCTGTCGTCATACCGTTGCCTCTTTTAATCGTGCCTCCACACGGCGACGAATGACATAGATAGTACCTGCGCTGTGGATGCCGTACTTCTTCATCAAGTGTTCTACTACGAGTGTGCGGCTCTGACCCTTGACAGCCATAAGCTCGTCATACTCGCGGCATATAGCCAAATCTCGCTTCTCTCGCTCAATCTGGCATTCCGTTTTGAAAATCTTTGGTTTAGCCATAATCGGGATATTTATGATTAGAGGGTGTCGTTGATTACAGTGATGTCGGAAATCGGAACATATATGTCGTGTTCCTCACGAGCGGATTTTGTGCCGTCCTTTTTGGGTTGGCAGTACCAAATCTCTACATCTTCGGGATATATCGCATTAACCGCAATCTTGGTAATCCAAGCCTTATCTATTGTGCGACGATATTTTTTGAAGCTCACACAATCGCCAACCTTGAAAGGCAAGCTGTCGATGTAAGCCTGTTTGAGAGCTTCTTCCTTTCTCTCAATTTCTTTCTTTTGTGCGTGCAACGCTTCTGCGTCGGCTTTGAATTGTTCTGCTGTCATATCGGTTATCGTTAAAATTTCAATTTTACTTATCGGTTTATTTCCGATTTTATTTATTATTTCGTATCTTTGTGCGGTTATTGAACCGTAACACGGTGCAAATATAAACAAAGTTTCGTTTTCGCAAACCATAAATCGAAATTTTATTTTCATTTTAACTCTTTTTAAGGATTATGGATATAACTCAAAGAATACGGAAAGCGATAAACTGGCTTATCTTTCAAGATGTTGCCGAAAGCGAAAAGGAGATAGCCGACAGGCTCGGTTACACCAAGTCCTCGTTCTCGCAGATAGTCAACGGCAAGGTGCCGCTGTCAGAAAAGTTCGTCCGTAAACTGTGTTCGCTTGATGAGAATATAAACGATGTTTGGATAACCAACGGCGAGGGTTCGCTGCTTAAAACCGATAACCCAAACGGTATAGACACCGTGACAATTCCTGCCGAGGTGTGGGCTGTGGTACAGGCGCAGACGAGTAGCCTCGCCGCTCGTGACAGGCAGGTCGATGAATTGATAAACCTGTTGAGAAGCGAGATTGAAGCCCTGAAAAAAACAACTGCCCCGAGGGGCGAAGATGCCACCTCTGCCGCTGTCGGATAATCGGCAAGGGCAGATTTCAGTGTATCATACCAAAATACTGATCAGATGAATAAGCGTTTGAAAGATATTATCAAATACAAGACAGGTGGTCGGCAGAATGAATTTGCCGCCTTGATGGGGTGGAACCCGACCTATCTTACCAAACTTATCAAGGGCGACAATTTCGGGCTTACGCCTGTTGTCGCATTGTTGGAGAAGTTCCCCGAAATCAGCGCACGGTGGCTGTTGCTCGGACAGGGGGATATGTTCGAGGTAAGCAAGCTGTTCAGCCTCCAACGGGAGGTGTTCGCCCAAGTACAGGCTATATTGGAAATGGAGAAATACCTGCCGTTTATGTCGCCCGAAGAAATGCGTATATACGAGCAAGCCGTCATGTCGGCGAAAATGCCCGATTTCAGCCCCGACACAATAGCCAAATGGCGTGAACAGGCAAATCAACGTGCCAACGAGTTAGACGCGAAATTCAGCGACGCAATGGCTAAATCCGACGAGTTATGCAGACAGAGGACAGCCAAAAAATAATCAAACGCTTCTTCGAGGCTCTCTATCATCTGAAAAGCCTCCATATCATCAGAGGCAAGCAGACGTTTACCAACAAGTACGGCATTAACCGTTGGAATCTGAACTCGTTGGAAAAGGATATGTCGAGGGATATATTTCAGACGGCGTGGCTGTCCTACCTCGTCGATGAATACGACGTTTCCGCTGAATGGCTCTTGACAGGTCGGGGAGAGATTATGTCAAGGCAGAAAAAGATAAGGGCAGAAGCCAAGAAGTGACCTCTGCCCTGTATTCATGTTTCTTTGATAGTAGGCGGCAGTATGCTCGGAATAGCGGCGACTGCCGCCTGCTTGTTTTTGTCAAGGACTTTCGCATAGATCTGCGTCGTTGAAAGCTCACGGTGTCCGAGCAGCTTGCTTACCGTATAGATATCCGTGCCGATGTCAAGCATTAGGGTGGCAAACGTGTGTCGGGCGCAATGGAACGTGATTGTCTTATTTATCCCAGCCCTTGCGACCCATAGCTTGATTGTCGTATTGGTACAGGATGGGGAGTGTATATCGGTAAAGATATGTTCATTCGGTTTTCCTCGCTTCCCCATAAGCTCTGCGGCTTCGGGGGATATGTCGAGGTATTCCTGTCCGCTCGTTTTCTTCTGCTTGAATATTATTCGGGTAAAATCGCCCTGTTTGTGAACATCGCCCCACGTTAGGCGCAACACGTCGCTACGGCGCAGCCCTGTAAGGCACGAGAACAGGAACGCCGCCTTGATTTGGGGATAGTCGCACTCCGTTTCGGCGAGCTTCCTAACTTCTTCGATTGTGAGATACATTCGGGTGCCTTCTTCGGCTTTGAAGTTCTCTATGCCACGCATGGGGTTGAATCGCAGCAACCCCTCCTCAAATGCTTGGTTCAGACAAGCTCGGAGCTTGTTGAAATAGGACAGCTTGGAGTTTCGTGCAAGCGGTTTGTCCTTGATACGCTTGCGGAAATCGTGACCCCACGCCACAGCGTCTTTTTCGAGATAGTCTTTGAAGCCCTGCACCCATTCGGGCGTGATGTCGGCAAAGGTAAGGGTTTCGCGGCGGTCGTACTTCTTGAGGTGGTGCAGACAGGAATACCAATTACCCCAATTCCCTCGGCTCTCCGTTCCGAGGCGTTTTTCGCACATCGCCCTGTAATAGTCATAGAAGCGCACCTCGTCCGATATTTGCGACTTGAAGCCGTATTGTCCGTTGCGAAGCTCCACGACACGCTTTGACCTAATAGCGTCGGCAAGGCGCATAGTTTCGCGGTTCTTTTCCTTGTCGGCTCTTGTCTTTTCGGGTACGAGGTACATTTTCAGATACTCGTAGCTGCGCTTGCCGTTGATGTAGATGTCAAGGTATAGCGACGTGTTCCCTGTCGGGAGCTTGCGCCCTCGGAGGCGCACAGGTTCTTTTGAGTCTGCCATATATTTGTTGCGGATTTTGTTGCTTTTGTTGCTGAAATATTTTCGAGCAACAAAATAACAACAAAAAATCGACAACTCCAATACAACTTGTGCGAAATAACGCCAAATTTTGATAGGCTCGTAAAATCCTGTTTTTCAAAAGTCTTTTGTATCAGAGTTATATCCGTTTTGTATTTGAGTTGTTTTTGGAGCAGGTTGCCTTATTTGCCGATGCAGAAGCGGCTGAAGATTGTTGAGAGAATTTCGGGGGTGGTGATGTCGCCGGTGATTTCGCCGAGGTGATGCAGGGTCTGGCGGAGATCTTCGGCAATAAGTACTCCCGACAGGTCGGCAGAAAGACCGTCAATCACGTGCGTAATGGATTCCATGGCCAGCGTAAGAGCCTCGTAGTGACGGGCGTTGCTTACTACTATGTCGTTCAGAGCCGGTCGGTCGGCGAGTTCCAGAAGTTGCTGACGCAGTGTGTCGACGCCGCTGCCATGCAGTGCCGATAGTTCGATAATGCGTGCGTTCGGAGTCATCGATTGCACGGCCAGTCTGTGCGGGGCGGCTGTGCCGCTGTCGCATTTGTTCAACGCTACGACGATCAGTGTGTCGTCGGATTTTTCTTGTTCTACCCGTCGCAGGATCTGTCCGGAATCCTCCGGCTGTGTTGTCGTGTCGATTACTGCTATGGCTATCCGTGCCTGCCTGAGGGCTTTTAGTGAACGCTCTATGCCGAGAGCCTCTATGGTGTCGTCAGTCGTGCGTATGCCGGCTGTATCGACGAGCCTGAATTCCATGCCGTCGATCCTGACGGTGTCCTCGATCGTGTCGCGTGTGGTGCCCGGAATGTCGCTCACTATCGCCCGATCGTCTTCAAGCAGAGCGTTTATGAGTGTGGATTTGCCGGCATTTGTGTTGCCTACGATTGCCACCGGTATCCCTTCTTTGATGGCTTTGCCTTTCGAGAATGAGGCGGCGAGTGTCGCAACCTCTTTTTTGACGTTATGGGCGATGTCTAGCAGGCGTGTCCGTGAGGCGAACTCCACGTCCTCTTCCGAAAAATCAAGTTCCAGTTCGAGCAGTGCTGAAAGGTCGAGCAGCTGAGAGCGTAGTTCGCCAAGACGTCGTGATATCCCGCCGCGCATCTGTTGCGCGGCTATTCGGTGGCTCTCTTTAGAGGTGGAGGCTATGACGTCGGCCACAGCTTCGGCCTGTGCCAGATCCATTTTGCCGCTTGCAAAGGCTCGGCGGGTGAATTCGCCAGGTTGTGCCATGCGGCATCCGCAGTCGATAAGCAACCGTAGTATCTCGCTTTGGATCCACGTCGATCCATGTACGGAAAATTCAACAGTGTCCTCGCCCGTAAACGAATGCGGAGCGTGCATCACCATAGCCAGAGCTGTGTCGGTTGTGTCGCCTGTTGCCGGGTCGACAATGTCTCCGAGTGTGCTTGTCCGCGCTCTGACGTCGCTGAGCGCCTTCCCTTTCCATATACGTCCGGCTATGCCAATGGCATTCTCGCCGCTTATTCTGACCACGGCGATGCCCCCGCATCCGGGCGGGGTGGATATTGCGCATATTGTGTCTGATTCGATCATCGCTTTGCTTTTATATTGCTCCAGAAAGGGAAATCACACTCGGCCTCGACTTTTGTTTCTATCTCGTCGGGCAGCCACGCGAAGAAGTCGTGACCCGTCACCCGTTCCACTTCATCGATGCTCACGGCTGCCGACTGCATTCCGCCCTCCACCCGGCCGTTGTCCATGATGAAGCCGATACCTCTCACCGGATTGGCGTATGGGGCGAGCACTACTTTGAAAAAACGTTCCGGCACGGCCACTCTGCTGTCGCCGATATACTCCTTGATGGTATCGGTCAGCACCGGGCCGCACACGATCAGTATGGCGCTGTCGGCCTTGGCCCATTGCCGGCATTTCTCTTCCAGGCGTTTCCATGCACCGGTGTTGAGGCTTTTCATCTGCGGACAGATGTTAGTCAGATAAAAGGTCTGGCGCATCGCCTCGTCGCTCCATTTCATGTCGCCCGCGGGAGCCATGTGACCTCTGTCGTAGCCCGAGTAATTGTAGTCCCAGGTTTCGGCACATCCCTCCACGCTCTCGTCGGCCATAAACTTGTTGAAGCGCTTGGCGTGGCCGGTCGTTTCGCTCTCGGTGAGTTCCCAGCTGACCCAGTTGGGAACATGCATCGAAGGGTTGAACGACATTATCATCCCGGCGTATTCCACGTCGACACCGCGCAGATTCGGATTGGTGACCACTGCAAGCATCTGCTCACCGCCGGGCACAGCTATGGTGTTGTCGGTTTGTCCGGTGGGTTCCGTCGTCCGGCTCTCTCCGGCTGCGTTGGCCTCGTCGCGTGCGCGTATGGCTGAGGCAAACCACATCGCGCCCAATATCACTATCATGACCACGAGCGACTGTGCGCTGCGCCGGCCATTCTTTTTCTTGCGTCTGTTCATAGTCGGAAATATGTGTCGGCAAAGTTACGCATAAATCGCAGCAAATCCATCAGCCCCGGATCATGATTTGCAAGGCAGTCAGCCGAAGCGCCTGAAAGAGTCTTTCCAGAGAGCATTAAATAGAGTTAATTTGTGAAATAAAAGCTTGCGGGGAAAGTTGTTGATTTATAATTTAGCAAAAAGAATCTCTAACATATCCAAACATAGAACCAACTCTTACAACAAAGTGCTGGAATGTATCTACTAATAGGCCAGCGAGTTACGATGGGGAGCACAGAAAAAGGGAGCAGATTGCTCTACTCCCCGTTTCAGTACCCGGACCCGGGCTCGAAC
>ERZ778495.273-NODE-273-length-54631-cov-5.902136_pt1 | contig 54631 bp, 41 predicted proteins | sample MGYA00433100_ERZ778495 | MGnify/ENA primary metagenome ERZ778495 (study PRJEB29527, sample SAMN07138962) | mouse gut metagenome | material: feces | host: mouse | place: China:Nanjing | collected 2016-01-25 ...
AAATTTACAATAACTGCATTAAAGTCCAAAAAAATCCGCGTTTCTGCCAATGAGAAATTCTTCATTGCTTCATAAAACGCTTCTTTCCCCGTCTGCGTTATGGTATAAATTGTTTTTTCTGGCATATTTCCACTTTTTGCCGCTGCTCCGGTAATATACCCTTTTTCCTCGTAACGTGCCACCTTTTTATAGACGGTAAATGAGCCAATTTTTACCCAACGTGCTAAATTGCGGGCTTCAATCTGCTTCTGCAAATCATAGGCACTTTTAGGGCTCTGGCAAAGCGACCCTAATAAAATTAAATCAATTGTAGACATATTCTAACTCCTTTAACTATTTTATTATCTAATACTGTATTATATAGTACTTATAAAAAATGTCAAGACATTTTTTTATTCTTTACTCTGTTCCAAAAACAAAAAATTGTCAGAAATGTAATGACATCCTACTACTTTGGCGTGGAAATAAACAATAACACCTCCCATTTTCCATTAAGGAACTGTTAACAGAATAAACGCATGATCAAAAAATAGGTATATTGTCACAGATTTTTTGGCAATTATCACAAGAATATTTGTTTGAATTTGCTGTAATATGACAGGAAAATATTGTAGTTTGAGTTATAATTTTAATTTTGATTCAATTTACAGTAAAAAAATGCACAAAAAATGTTCTAATTGAGTTGCTATTTCCGTTCATGCGTTTATTCTGGAACTGTTAAAAAATCCAATTGTAATTTGTATAAAAAAATGATATAATGGTAACACTATCTAGGTACATGCAACATATAATTTAAGTAGACAGTATAAGAAATAAAACGGTTTTCAGTAAATCGTTTTATTCTATGCAGACTGTCTGCAAATATATGTGATTGATATTTGAAATGTATAGGTTCTTCAAGCACTTTTTTCATAAATGAATGAAGTGTTGGTTTTATTTTACTTATTGTAGATAAAGGCTGAATTTATGCGGTTACGGCTTAAATGCCAAATATAAACAAGAAGGAGTGGCGCAGATGTGCTTTTACATTGGAATTGAAGACTTAGCAGCAAATGCAATGATTGAGATGTTGAAAAAAGGTGGACAACGTTTTCTTACTTACAACGAAATTGAAATGTATGGAGCAGAGGTAGTCCAGATTTTAAGGGAGAACAAAGAAAAAGCTGTTCTTATTTTATCAAGAGAGAATACAGATGCACTTTTCAGAAGTTACTCTGAGTTTTTTGAAGAAAGTGAACAAAACGGGAAAAAAGGTATTAAATTAAAGGAAAATAAAGAAGTAGAGGATTTAATTCAACAGTTTAGAGGATATTTAGCCTTAGATGTATTATTGGCATTTATGAATCAACGTTCAGTACAAGTATTAGGAGCATAGCCATGAAAGACTACAAAAGAATTAAAGACCCTATTTATGGCTATATTAAGATTCCTGTTACCTATATGACAAACATTGTTGATACATCTGTTTTTCAAAGGCTGCGCCGGGTTATACAGACCAGCTATTCTCCACTTTATTCCTCCGCAGTACATAATCGTTTTGTCCACTCAATGGGCGTCTTCTATCTGGGAGAATTAACAGTTAATCAACTGATAAAAGAAGTGCAGAAAAAAGTCAATCCGCCTATGGATTTCTTAGAAAGGATTGGCGAATTATTTAAACTTGCATGTTTATTACACGATGTAGGTCATGCTCCATTTTCCCATACAGGTGAAGAGTTTTACCTTGGAGAAGATCATGATTATACACAATTACATAACAAACTGATAGAAACTATTGGAAATGAGAGTTTTTCAAAAGACATTCCAGAAGATTCAAGTTTTGCCGCAGCGCCTCATGAGATTATGAGTGCAATAATTGGTATATCAGAATTTGAGATGTTTTTTGATAGCGTAGGGCAGAAAGAATTTTTTGCCCGTTGTATTACAGGATACAAATATTCAGAAAGAACGATAAATAATAACATAAAGAATTGCTTTATATCAATGCTCAATTCAAAAGTAATAGACGTAGATAAATTGGATTATCTTATTCGGGATGCATATATCACAGGTTTTGACACGGTCAACATTGATTTTGAGCGTCTTCTTTCTTCACTTACAATATCAAAAGAAAACGGGAAGTATAAAATAGCATATTACAAAAATGCTATAAGCGTTATTGAGAATGTCGTATATGCCCATGATGCGGAACGGAAATGGATTCAGACACATCCTGTTGTACTATACGAAGCATATATACTCCAACATATTATTAGCTATCTTAGTGAAAAAATTGATGACAACGAAAAAAAGTTATTTTCATTGGAATCATTAAGTAAAAGGGGACAACAGTTTAAAAATGGTTTATCTATTTCCCTATTGTGTGATGACGATATTATCTATTTAATGAAAAATCTTTTTCATAGCCAATTATGTGAAGAATTTTTTGAACGCAGAATGAGAAGGCATCCTGTTTGGAAATCAGAAGCTGAATATAAAGCATTTGTATTAGATCTGGCTTCTGGAGGGAGTTTATTGGAAAAATTTGAGCAGGCCATGAGTGTTACAGCAAAGTACTTAATCAAAAGTACTGATTCGTGGGTAATAGATGATTCTTTGATTGCCAAACTGGAAAAAGAAAAAGACACTCTAATTGCCACTGACATGGATTCAGAAACGAAAAGGGTTCAATTAGAGAATAAAGAAATGATTTTAAAAGTAATGCATTCTTTGGAAAGTTATGCAAACGAAAAGGATATTAGCTGTAATTTTGTTATATTAATGGCATCACAGTTTAACAGCGGCTTTGGAAAACCTGATTTTTCGGCAACAAATATTGCTTTTCAAACGAATGATGGGGAAAAAATTGCTGCTGTAGGAGATATAGTATCTGCTATACAAGCCAAGGAAAGAGATAGGGACAACTTCTTTTATCTTTTTTATAAGCGTAAAGACCATCTTAATATAGATACTGATGACATAGACAATCAAGAGATCTGTAAGAAGCTCTTTAAGGATGTTGTTTTTTAAAAAGTATTGTGGCTATAGCTGTAACTAATTAACCGATCTAACCGTCTATCAACAGCCCCTATTGGACATCTGTTAACGCAGATGTCCTTTCTTATGTTCAAAATACCACGATTATACTTCTATTTCCTTGTATATAGGCTTTCTATGCAGCAACACTGCCAGCTTATACCTCTATCTCCATCTGCCCCTGTACATAGGCGTCAAGTGCCTTTGCATATGTATACCATTCCGGCAAAACAATATTACGTGTTAAAATATCCTCTCCGACCGTCTTACTCCAAGCAGAACTAGAATTTTCAGGCGAAGAAGTCACCTGTGAATTTTTTGGGACGCTTTTATGCAGTTTTGCTGCCCTGCGTGCAATTTTATCGGTTTCGGCAGGCGTAAAGTACGCAAATGCCATACGAAGCTGCGGCAGTAATTCCATAAATTCCGTGCTGTCCACCTGCCCGAAAAACGTATCCAGCAATTCCAATATCTGACTGCCAATAAATATTAAATCTCTCGCAGTATAGAACAAGCCGCGGAAAAAGACTGCCGTCTGCATCAACTGTTCTTTTGTTCCAGTTAAATATCCACGGCATGCAAATTCCACGTTCGCCGCTCCTTCTCTACCACTCCCATAAAGAATGCCGTGAATACAACCGCAAAGCCCCGCGTGGAGATCGGCACGCATATCTGCATGTATTCCGATTTGCAAATCTGTCTGTTTATCGAGTGATACATTCCCGTTTAACGCTGTGTTATCCATTGGATGCCCATACACCATGGTTTCTAACGTTTCATAATATAATTCACTTTCTGCTGCTAATTTCATGTTAGCTCTATTCGTAATGCGGTACAATAATTTAAGCGCATCCATACAGGCCGTAAGATTCTCTTCTTTTATTCCGATAATCGAGGGCAAAAGAGTGATTAGCTTCTGCACACATCTTCGCAGCAAATCCTCAAACCTCAGTTCTGTCTGATACAAAGTTCCCAGCTCATCCATCATAATTAAATATTTAAGTGCATCTGCTACAGAATAGAAATCCGTATCGTGCAGTATTCGTTCGTTTACGCAATCATACACGGCTTCAAGCTGCCCTGTCAGATTCATCTCAAATACTTGTGTCAGCAGTTTCGCCGCCTCTCCTGCACTAATGTCCTTTTTCAACTGCTTCTGCACTAGGCTCGTCACCGCTTCCTCAATTGTCGCACCGTAAACAGATACATCAATTAATGCCGCCGGAACTGCTGTCGTCCATTTGTATTTCCAAATTTCACGAATTAAGTTTCTATCCCGTTTTAACTGTAAGTTCGGGCCTTTTACACGCCATGCAAACGTAGTATTTAAAAAGACCATACGATGCAGAAAACTGCTAATGGTTCTATGCTTTTTTTCTGAAAAAATAGAGAGCGTTACCTCACTTTCCAACGTAGACTGTATTTTGAAGCGAAATGTTTTGCACTGTGCCTCAAAGTCCTGCAAAATTGGCGGCACATCTGCCTGCGCGCAAAGCGTTCCCATTCCCTCGCCCGTCATCAACTGCCGCAAAATCCGAATCGGCGTATCAGACGCAATATTATACTCACCTTTTACATAGGAAGACAAGGCAGCATCCAATAACTCATATGCTCCCGGTTGCGGCTTGCTGCGCAGTTCCATTAAGCCTTGTGCCATCTGCCACGCACAGATTTCATCATAAGTTGACAAGTTGCCCTCTTTTCGGCGAACCTCCTTGCCGGATTCAACCAATAAGTCCAGCACAGCTTTTTGATATGCCCCATTATCTAAATATGGCTGCTGTGTTTCCTGGCAGTAATCCCAAACTCTCTGATAAAATCCAGCAAATGGCATTCCGCTTGCATAACCGTTCAGTGCATCTGCGGCTTCCATTGAATAGGGCATCAGATAGACGCTTTGATTTTTTGCTGGTACTTTGCTGGATTGCTTCGTTTTAGAAGTAACTGTTTTTTTGCCTGTTTTAACACGAAGGTGTTGTGCAAGCGCAGGTGTATGAAACCCACCTGTCACCACAAGGATTTTTTGAAGCTCTCCAAAATCTTTTATCCCTTTTTCGCTGCTTTGGGCGGCTGCATACTGCAAAATATGTTCTGCCATATGTGCTTCCCGCGCAAGGCTGCCTTCTTCCTGCAAAATCTCCAGCGGCGTGTGTTCCCGCGCAAGTTTGCAATACGTTAACAAATGCGAAAACCAAACATCCGTTTCTTCATAAAGACCCTTTATTTCAAAAAATTTTTCCCAAAATTCATCAAAACTGCGCAGACTGGTTTTTTCCAGAAGCTTTTCAATATATGTATTTTGCGAAAGCAGATAGTCGTCATTGTAAGTGTTTTTTTCCTCCTCTTTGCGCAGACCTTTTCCCGCTGTGGACGCTGCCAGAATATCTCCATAGGATAAGTCAATAAAGGCAGCATCAATCCCTCCTTTTGCCGCTTCACGTAACGCAGTCAATTCCGGCGAATATTCCAAAAAAGGATAATAGCATTTAAAATGTTCCTGCTCCTCAGAGAGCACTTTGGTTTTGTCATGATATGCATAGTAAATTGCAAACGGTGCTTTTGTTTCCGCATGTACCATTACCGGAAGTAGATGATTTGCATTCTCCGGCCCCTCCACCAAAATCGCAGAAGGCTGCCACTGGTTTATCACTTTTCTAAGCTGAAGGGCGCACGCCGGACTGTGATGCCGCACAGGCACCAGCATTATTTCAGCCATTTCCGCGCTTCGTAGTATTGTTTCCATAATCCACCTTCTTTATCGCTTTTATCCTTTACCACCGTATGAAAATATCCCTTTACTTTCTCTAAATCGTCTTTGTTTTCCTTGGAAACAGCACCGACTAGATTCTGTACCAGACAGCCTACATTCATACGCCTTTCTCCATAATAATATCCCGTCAGCATTGTTTGATAATATACAGAAACTGCTTCCGCTGTGCTCATAACCGCCGCTGGTTTGTCAATCCGGTGTCCGTAGGAAGAAATACCCTCGCGCAATTCATGGTAAGTTGCTGCCAATAGCTCTGCGACATCCTCATCCGCTTCCATATTAATATGACTCTCTGCGGCAAGCTTCCCAACTTCATTTAATATAATCTGCTTTTCCAGCGCAACCTCACGCACCGGCATTACTGTTTCAAAATTAAAACGCCGCTTTAGCGCGCTGCTCATTTCGTTCACGCCCTTATCCCGCGTGTTCGCTGTTCCAATTACATTAAAACCCGGACGTGCAAACAAAAAACCGTCGTCGCCAAGTTCCGGCACATTCAGCACCTTATCGCTTAACACACTAATCAAGCTATCCTGAATTTCTGCCGGCGTTCGAGTAATCTCCTCAAACCTTGTTAATATCCCTTTTTCCATGCCCACATAAAGCGGTGAAGGCACTAATGCCTGTCTGCTAGGGCCTTTTGCCAGTAAAAGCGCATAATTCCAAGAATATTTTATCATATCCTCTGTAGTACCTGCTGTCCCCTGAATGGTATTGGTGCTTACGCCGCTGATTGCTGCCGACAATAATTCGGAAAGCATTGTCTTTGCCGTGCCTGGCTCTCCCACAAGCATTAACCCACGGTTTCCTGCCAATGTCACAATACAGCGTTCAATTAATGCGTCATTGCCAAAATATTTCTTTTGGATAACATATCCTTTATCTTGATATACAATTGGCTGCGTGCTCCCGATAATAAATGTCCGCACTGCTTTCGGCGATAGCAGCCAGTTTTCGGGACGATTTCCGGTGTCTGTGTTTTTCAGCACTTCTAACTCTTCTTTGTACTTTACCTCTACAGGCGGTTTCATTGCTTCCTGTGTCATTGTTTTGTTTGTTCCTTCCTTATTATAATATCTTGTTTATCACTATTTACAGCTACACGGCAATCTTCTTACTGTGCAGTATACTCATAGTAATAACGGCATTTGCGCATTTCAACTATTAAATAGTAATACTCTGTTTCATATTTCTAAATATTTCACCATGCACTGTTTTTGGAAAAAAGATACTCCATAACAGCGCATTATCTTATATCCGTCAAGAAAATCCCGTGCATATTTTTGCACTGCAATCTGATTCACTGCCGTTTCACAATCCTTTTCCATTGCACTTTTTGTCTGCGAATGTTTGATTTCCAAAATAATTGCGCGTCTGTTTGCACTGTCCTTTACCACAATATCTGGTCTTCCAATACCGTGTTCCTTATCGCTTTCCACCGCATATCCTAAACCGACAAATATTCCTGCCAGAAATGCATGATAAAAGTCTTCTCGATAGTTATGATAACTAATTGTACCAAACAGCAAATCCGTTAACAAAGAAGAAGCCAATTCCGCTTTTCCCTCCCACAGCGCCGCCATCAATGGCATGCGATTTGTCGTGCGCATATTATCTTGAAACCACTGCACAATCGTTTCCGCAAAAATAGTTTTAATTTCCTCATTTGGAATTTTTAAAAAAACCTCTCCCTGTAAAAGCGTTGCCTTACTATCTTCACCATCTGATTCCGTCTGTGTCAAATACCCTGTTAAAAATAGAATATTCCAAAAATTATCCTCTGAGGAATGCGAAAAATCATATGTTAGTGTATCGCACAGCTTAACCTTAACACATCCTCCCGCCAGCAGCGTTTCAAACTGCTCTGTAACATTAAACGCTTTCTGCCCGATAAAGCTGCGAATAATATCATTATGACTGGTATCCTTCCAATAACTTCCCATCGGCGCATCTGGGTCATTTTTTAATTCGCTGACATAATTTAATACATCCCATGGACAATATAATTCCGTATTATCTATTCGGTAACCGTCATACCATTGTTTTATCTTAGCACCTTGCGCTTCGAATCCAAATTCTGACAGCAGTTTGCCAACCTCCGCAGGCGTAAAGCCAAACACGCTCTTGTAACGCTTCCCTGCAATTGTATTCGCAACGAAATGGTTCGTCCCTGTAAAAATACTCTCTTTTGCAATACGAAGGCAGCCTGTTACTACTGCAAATTGGAGATTGCGATTATTTTTTAATGCGGTACTTAGCATACCGCGAATACTGTTGAGCATCTGCGCATAATACCCATATTCATTGGCTTTTGCAAGCGGCACATCATATTCGTCAATCAGCAGAATTACCGGCTTTCCAAAGTGTGCAGACATCATTCTTGTCAAAATCAACAGACTGTTTTTGACAGCCGCTTTATCTGCTGTCTGATTTTTTAATTTCAAAAAGAGCACCTTATCTGTACTGTCTACATGGCTGCTCTTTGCCAAATAGCTGTGTTCAATACATAGGTTAGAAATTGTAAACACCAACTGCGCATACGCTTCCGCAAAGCTTAAATCCTCAATATCCTTCAGTGTTACAAACAAAACTGGCCATTGATTTCTCCACTCCCTGCAAAGTTTTTTATTCTCTGACACTGCCAATCCTTCAAAAATCTGCCGGTTGTCCTTGCGTATATCAAAAAAATCCGCAAGCATACTAATTGCAAGTGTTTTTCCGAAACGGCGCGGACGTGTAATTAAATGCACCTTAAAGCGCTCCTGTATCAATTCCTCAATAAAATATGTTTTATCAATATAGTAGTAGCCAGTTGTCCGCAATTCCTCGAAATTATCTACCCCAAGCGGCAGCATAATATTTTTCATCCGCCGGCTTCACCACCTTTCCTAATTTTAATCCAACTTATAGCAAACGCATTTTGTATCTGCGTTTTGACTTTTTGTAGCTGCTGTGTATTCAATTAAATTTGGATGCAAAACGCAAAGGTATAATTCGTTTACTATAAGTCCTTGCCTATTCTGGACACAAATTGTCATTCCTTTATCCAATGTATAACCCTGATTGCTTCTTTGTTTATTTCGTACACAAATCTATCATTTTTCTTTATCCAATGCATAACCCTGATTGTATCTTTTACCCTGCCTGCATCTTTTCTTATTCTGCACATAAATCTATCATTTTCTTATCTAACATAGAATCTCCCGCTGCAACAGCTTCCTTCGGGGATATTCCAAGCCAGCGGCACAGCATTTCCACACCGCCTGCTTTATCTGCTTTTATTGATACAATCTGTAGACAGTGACCTTCCAGAAGATACCGCACCGCGCTTTTGTATGCTCCTAACTGGTCGATTAGTTCCTCTGCTTCCTGTATCCGCCAAGGTTTACGTGTTGGACGCAGCAGTGTCACTTTGTAAAGTTCCGCGCCGTTTTGGTATTTTAATATCCGAAAATGATATACCGACTGCAAAGGCATAAGTTCCAGCAAAAGCGCTGCTTCTAATTGATAAAAAAATTCCTGTTTCTCTCCATCTTTCCACATAAGTATATGCGCACCGCATGCAAACACGCCGCCTCGAAATAAATGGATTATAGAAGAACAGCGTTTCACTGCATCTTGGTACGGCAGCGTTGTTGCAAAAAACAAACTAACATTCTCTCTTGCAAGCGCCTCCAAACCGACAATAATATCTGCGGATATTTTCCTATCTTTTTCATGGTATCTGGCAAAACTTCCTGCCGAAACGCTGTCATCGCTTGCTGTGCTTTGCAAACAATTGCTTTCTTTACTATTACATCTGTCCATTTCTGCACCATCTGCATTTCCATTTTCTAAGCCGTTTTCTATCTGATACTGCTTGGCAGAAACATCTTTAGAAGGAATTAATGTTCCTTCGATATCCAGAAAAGCTGCTTTTGGTCGTCTGGGGATACGAAACAACGGATATTTGCCAAAAAGCACCCGATTCATAAAGTCCGCCCGTCCGCCGTAAGCAAGATAGCAGGAGCATTGCTTACGCTTGCATTTTGGCTCTGGAAAAACTTCAAGCGCTGCCCAGCCGCTTTCCATAACGGAACTGATATTGCAGGCACGCAAAGTTCCGTCCGCTTCCATAAATAGCCGCTGCTGACACCGTGACACATCCGCACGAATCGGCAGAAGCTCCCGTTCAAAATAGGGGTCAATCTCCAAAAACGCTTCTTTTTCCTGCTGCGTATACGAACGCCGCAAACCGTCCATTTGATTCACCCATAAATAGATAGCATACGGCAATTCTGCTCTAAGCTTTCGCAGCAATTCCAGATTTTCCGGCACGCCGACGCTCCCTGCACAGAGCGTTACGCCTGCGTTCGTTAACGTCTTGCATTTTTGGGCAAATGTTGAAATCGTTGTTATTTCCGGATGAAACGTCGCCCAAAGCCGTACCTTTTCCACAATCCCTCCCGCCTTTTGATAACAGTCCAGAAATGTTTCTGCACAAAAGCTAAGATTTGTCTGCATCCCTACTGCATCCGTCTGCGCAAGCGCACTGATTTGCGCAAGCCCTTCCCAATACCATGGATAAAGCATCGCTTCGCCATAAGGAACTACCATAAGCGCACCAAGATTCAACGCTGCTGCTTTTTGGGGATAGCTTTTTAGAAAAGACTGCCACTGTTCCCTATCCTTTTCCAGTTCCCGCTGTGACTGCGGATGCTTAGAAAAAGGGCAGTAAGAGCAGCGATAGTTACAACTTTTCAAACTGCCGCGATACAGCAGCATATGTCTACTCATGTATTCTCACTCCTTTGCTATTTTCACAATCTTTGGCAAAATACCTACGCTTGTACTTTCTCTCACTTCTTTTTTTCCACAGTCTACAGAAATACGATTACTCATACTTATTTTTTCTGTTTTTCACAGTCCACAGCAATACTTCTACTCATACCTAATTGCTCTATTTTTCACAATCTACAACAATAAGTCTATCGCTGATACTTTTCCATTTCTATTGCAATCTACAGCAATAGAATCTTAGCATCTACCCATTTGCTTCTTCCCACTTCTCCATTAATTCTGCAATCTCGGGCGAAATCAACTGTGGTCCAAGGAAATCAGAAAGCCCAAGCCCCTGCGGCGTCAGCGCAAGCATCTGCCCCGCCTTCGCTATATAACCTTGCGTCACCCATTTCTCCAATATCGGAAAATCCGTCATAACCAAACTGCCAAAATGGGCTTGGTACTGCTCACAATCCACGCCTGGATAAATTAGCAAATGCCGGATAATATAACGTCTTTTCAATTCCTCCTCGGTCAATATAATACCGTTTGTAATCTGCGTAAAATCTGCCGTTTGCAGAAACGCTTCCAACTGCGCCGCACACGCCTTAGCAGAAACGGCGTAAGGTGTACAGAAATGCAGCTTCCCCAGATAACTGCGTCCGCCGCACCCCAGCCCCAGCGACGTTCCAAAACCGCATTCCGAAAATGCACGCTTTTGCTTCTGCTTTACAAACCTTCGCATAGAATCCTGACGAAATCCCGCCTCCCGCAAAAAACGACTGCCCGCCTGATACTGCGCATACACCCGTTTGGGATTGCAGACTACGCCTTCACGTTCCAACCCAACACCCCGCCGTACATACAGCGGATAAAGAAAAATTTCATCCGGTTCATAGCATAGTGCTTTTTTTAGCGATATCATCAAACTTTCCTCATTCTGCAGCGGATTCCCGTAAATAAAATCCATATTTACACAACCAAAATTGAACATATTTATCAATTCCAGTGCTTTTCTTGCAGCCTGCACATTATGCTGCCTGCGAAATGCTTTCAATTCTTTATCAGAAAAGCTTTGTATCCCAATACTGATTCTTGTCGTGCCCGCCTGCTTTAAAATCCTAAGTTTTTCCTTGGATGTTTGATTTGGCGCTGTTTCTACAATAAGTTCCTTATTTGCGGCAAAACGAAAATAGTGATGCAGCATTGTAAACATTCTGTCTAACTGCTTCTCCGTTAAACACAATGGTGTTCCGCCACCAATAACCAACTCCGAAAATTCTGATTTATTCGGCGCAAGCACTTCCTGATATTGCCTACATTGGCGTTCCACTGCATCCAAATACCTGTCCACTCTATCCATGTCCTGTCCAGCAACAGAAAACAAGTTACAATATCCGCATTTTGCCTGACAAAACGGAATATGAAGATATAACCCATGACCGCTGCCGGAAAGCAAAGACGCATAATCGCCTAGAGAAATCCCCGTAAGCGGTCTGTATGCTGTTTTATGCGGATAACTGTACATATACTGTATATATGGATTCATTATAATCCCCCTCATGTTATTCTTATTATAGCATAACATGAAAAAAGGTCTGACACAAGATTTCATTAAGAAATCATCTCAGACCATAAAAACCCTATAAACTGTTACAGGCATCAATCCATGCAAAACCACTTCGTGGCGACTTGATGCATCTCTGCCGCTACGCTGTTTCACGGGGCTGTCGCATTAAGGAAGATCTATACAAGATATTATAACAACGTGCTGCGTTTAACACTCTATCTTGTATAATCAAGGCTTATTGCGACAGCCTCTAGGCTGAACTGTTACTATAAACTTCTTTCCTCCTCAGGCTCTACTTCCCTTTTTAATCTTTCAAAATAGAACGAGGGCATATATTCATCATTAAAGTATCCGATATTTTTAATCCCCATTGCCCGCAGTTGATTCTCTATCTCACGATAAAAAATATTGCAGATAATAACACCACAGTCTTTCGGGAGTGTTTTTAATTCATCTGGATTTTTTACCTGCAGCCCCTCAAATTCTGTATTCCATAGCTTGGGATTATTATCGCACGTAAAAAGCGGCGGATACTTTTTGCCATAGCACTTCATATAATTGCGGCACATATTCCCCGCACCAAAAAGAACTACCTGATTGTACTTTTTCAAATCATTTTCAATATTAATCTGCATTGCAAAATAATCAAGAAGCGCTTTATAAACAGGAAATAAATAGGGCTGTAATAATGGAGAAAATGCAACCGTTGTATCGACCGTTTCCAGTATCAAATATCCGTCAAAACAAATATCTCTAAGCCCTCTAACGGCACTGAGCCAATCCATTGTGGAACTGCGCCCATAGGCGTTGGTAAAAGGAAGAAGCTTCGCGAAATTCTTTCCGTCATTCTCTGTAAGAATTACCGCCCAAATCCGTTTCTCCAAAGCCATTGCCATACTCTGCATATTTTGTCCGCATAAATTACAAATTCCCACGTCAAGACAAAATCCAAAACACGCCCTGCCAGCTTCTTGGTTTAATGCATCTAACCACTTCGCTGCATCCATTCCATCCGAACAAACGCCACGCACTAAATGACCGTTAAAGTTTTGACATTGATTGATTAACAAAAGCCTTGTATTCTTATTCTGACACGCTGACGCAAGCGTCAAGAAAAATGCTTTATTTGCTTCCCATTGTTCCTCTGGTTTTAATCCTGCAAATAATGGCTGTATAATAATATCGTAGCATCCCATTTCCTCACAAGCCCTAATACAGTCTATATTAACTTGTAAAATCAAATTGTTTAACTCCTTATATTGATATATATTTCCAGGATTTAAACGCACATCAACAAACGGCAGTCTTGCAATCGAAGGCATAAAGCCGTGCTCTGCAAACTGCTTGATAATTGTTTGATATGACTTTCTTGTTTTTTGCGGCTTAAATTTGGGGTCTTCACTGCTGCGGTCAATTAATATCCCTTCCGGCGATATTATTAAACCAAAATCAAACATTACCTCATGCAGTCCTACTGCATTTAATTCGTTAAAACTTTGTTTTGGTTTCTCAGGATTAAAAATAGTACTTGCCATTGCACAGACTTTTTTCATAGTTTGCAAACTCCTCCTCATAAAAAAACATGCTTTTCTTCTCTACACTTCAAAAAAATCACTCACGTCTGCCTTTCTTTAACCATGATACACTCCCAAAATACAAATACTTTCATATGTTACTTCACTTTCAAAAAAATGAATCAGCATCTAGTAAAAAAAAGTATCATCTTTTTTTATACATACCTTTTAAACTAAAATTATCTCGTAATTATCCCCAAATTACGAAATCTGGAATTTTTCCTTGTGTTCTTGATAATACTGCAACATCCGTTTCTTTTGGTGTCCAAAAGCTAAATGCCCTGCCAAAACACCTTGGACTTCATAAATAGACATATTTTTTTCCACATTATCTTCATAAATATAAGCTTCGTCTGTTCCCATACCAGATTCTCCTTTTCGTTCTGGCCACTTCCCCATCATCAGCCAGCGTTCACGGGAATACATAATACACCCTATATTAAAATAGCAATCCAAAATCTGGTATCCCTTATTTTTAAGAAATTTTTTAACCATCGCATCAAATGTATCCATAGATTCCCATAAAAATTCAGCCGTTTCATCCAAATTAAATGCTGCACTAAAACTACATCTGTATGCTCTGCCAAAGCGTTCTTCATATGCCTTCTTTTTTCCAGCCAGTTTTAAATATGATACATAGCCGCAACAATTCAGCGGAATCACAGGAACAACAAATCCTATTCTATATTCTCCATACTGTTCAATTGTATGATATTCCTCTATCATTCTCGTGAAAAATTCCTGTCCAATAAAAATGTCCTCATCAATCTTAAATATGTAATCTGCGGCAGGATGCAATTCAATTACCATGTTTTGAATAAAACATACTTGATTCTCTTCCGAATATAAATAAGACCATTGATTTTTCTCTGCCAATTCATCAAGAACATCAACATACTTGCCAGAGGATACAAGACAATAATCTACATTGTTGTTTTGAAATGCTTCAATTCTAGCAAGTGTCCCCTCCCACAACACGGGATCATACCCTGCCAAAATATAACACAAATACTTTTTTCCCTTACTGCGATTCTTGAAATAATATGGCAAATTACACTTTTCAAGTATTTTTTCTTCTGACAAATTCATTAGATTATAGATGTCTGTTATCCCATATGCTTCTATCTGTTTCCGAACACTTTCTTGATGTTTCATTGTAAAAAACATTACTGAAACAGATTCCTTTTCCAATTCTTTAAGTCGTGCAGGCGTCACAACAACAAGCCCTTCATACTCATGACAGAAAGTGTATTTAAAATTGTCAACAATAAAAAGCAATTTATCCCCATAACCCTTCAAACGCAACCATGTAATAACTTCTTTTGTGATATTGTTGATTCCCCATAATACAACTGGCTTATCCAATTTTCCACTTTTTTCTAATTCTTTCAAACTATCTATAATCATCTTTTCCTCCATACTACTAACATTTTGTAAGTTTCAATGCCTGCACTTTTTATTTCTATACTATCAAATTTATCTATTGTACTAAACGCCGATAAGACTGACGCTAATTATATGCCCACAGCCTCACAACAGAAATTTGCCACTTTGCGATGTACAGCCAGCGCAACTACACTATAAATCTCTTTACCGTACAGAATATCTAAATGCTCATCCTTGCTTATTGATTACATCTTTTAGCTGCGTTGTACTAATCCCCTCCGTATAAGGAAAAAACACCAAATCTGCTCCATGCCGCTGCAAAAATTCTTTCTTAGCGCCCCACTTTGGATCATCTGCATAATCGCTCCCCGAAAACTGCACATCAAATCGATATCTGCGGTATGCCTCATCGGTATCTCCTTGATCAAGCGGTATCTCAACCGCCTTATCCACATACCGGCACGCACGCACAATCGCAATGCGCTCCTCAAACGGAATTTTGGGACTTGATTTCTTGTGCTTTATCACACCCTCGTCTGTAACAACTCCCACAATTAGATAATTGCACTGCTCCTTTGCGCGCCGCAGCAGATTTAGGTGTCCGATATGGAAAAGGTCAAAGACACCTGCGATATAGCCGATATTATATTTTGGGGCAGATTTTTTTGATAAACTGCTTTCTGATACGCGAAGCATTCCATCTGTTTCCAAAGGCTGATTTTCAGGCACAATTTCATCTCTATACTGCAAATTGGGGTTAAATACACTAAAATTTGGAATCCCCTCTCTGCGAAGCTGCCGCACAACTGGCATATAATTGCTGATACACACAATAACCTTATACTCTACGGGATTCATTTGTTTTAATATTGCCGGATTTAATACAGGATTCCCTTCTATTTCAGTACCCCAACGGTTTTGATCATTATCCAAATATCCCGTTATCGGATATATTTGCCCATACTTTTCCAGAAACCGCTGTGCATATTTTCCTGATCCAAAAAGATACAGTCTGCGCCCTCGAATATGATGAAAAATATCCTTAAAAATCATGGTATACTGTTCACCAGAATAATTTAGCCGCTTGCGATTATCCAGCACCGTTCCATAGTCCCGCCTGCCTTCTTTAAAATAATCAGAAAGCCCGTCATCACCGCGCAGAATATTTAAAAAACGACTAATAAATTTATGATATAATTCCATATATTTCAGCATACCGTATCGTTCAAACAGTTCTTTTCTTGGAAGGATTCTATCCAACTGGTCATTAAATTTGTAAATAAACTCAATAGTTCTTACCATAATTGCCTTTGCTGGTACGTTCTCAAGAAATAACTCCTGATCATAAAATACAAAAGAATTGTCCAAATAAAAGCAGTTTAGCGATACTAAGTCAAGATATCCTCTTTTTAAAATTACGCCTAATTCTTCTCTTTCTTCCTTTGTACCCAAGGCTATCTTCTTCCATTTATCACGGTTGGGATCATCCTTCTTTCGCTTTTCCCATCCCGGTTCGAACTGTTCCCAATTCACTTCATCTGGCAAAACAGAGTCGGAAGAATGACAAACAATCTCCCAAAAAGCTTCTAATTTCTGTAAAAATGCTTCTATGTCGCACTGCAGAAGTTCCCTAAAATAGTCATTAGCCGGCTTCCCTGTCACATATGGCATTACAAAAGCATCGTCTTCTATCTTGGCATCAATCATCTTAACCCCATGCGCTGTCAGATACTTATTGTTGTCCAAAAGCAATTGTATTTTCTTCTGCCCTGTCTGATACATTGCCCGCTTCATAACGATTCCATTCCTTCCAATTATCGTTGCCATTGCATTTTCTAGCCCTCGTTCACCGGAAAGTGTAACCTGTTGTATTGGAGAAAACTCCCCTTGCAGCGGACATTCTATAAAAAATCCGTTTGCCATACCATGAAGCAGCCCATTCTTCATTAAATCTGGATAAAGTTCTTCCTCCATAAGAAATATCGTATCGGGATTGTTATATTCGGGAAACACGCGGATATCCAAGGCTTCATTTGGCATATAATCCTCCGCCAAAAGCAATTGGGGATTGGAGATTCTCGGGAATACAGAATAAACGCAATGCTTTAAAAAACCAGCTTTTTCTAAAAAGCAAAGAAGCTCCGCCCTGGAATAGGTCCTGCCCTTTATCGTTTCACGCTCCCACGGCAGTAAATGCCGATAATTCTCAATGCTGTCATAATTCTTTCCAGTAAAAATATCCTGATCGCCGCAAAAATAACGAATCCCCAATCGGTTGTCAGCAGCCACTAACAGTTTTCCATCTGGTTTCAGCAGTGAACGGATAAATCTTAAAACATGAACCACATCAAAGGCATATTCAATGATATCCACTGCAATTATAATATCATAAGACTCTTTCTCATCTATATTAGCACTATCTAAATTCCCTTGACATTTTTCACAATGTTCACTCGTATCCATTGCGCATTCTTTTATATTATCCCGTTTTTCAAGCGAAATCTGATTTACACAAAATTTATCTAACTTTTCAAGCGGAACCTGATTTACACAAAATTTATCTAACTTTTCAAGCGGAATCTGATTTACACAAAATTTATCTAACTTTTCAAGAGGAATCTGGCTGACACATAATTTATCTTCTTCCAGCGCTTCTGCAATTAATCTGCTATTTCCATATTCAGCCACAATACAGCCAATCTTACTATCCTTTTCTACTTTATACCACTTCATTATTCCCTTTGGCAATTCCCGCAATCTTTGTTCTGGTGTCATCTTACAATCCTCTCATAAATAAGTTTGTACTTCCAAATGCATTTAGCGGAAGTTTGTAAACAAATATCTTTTCTTTTAAAATGCCGTTATTTGATAATTGCTCTATAATTTCCTCAGGATGTGACTGCTTTGCCACCAGATAATGTGCATTGGGATACCGCCGCACAGTTTCTTCAGGCGATAGTATTTCATAACTTTGATATTTATTTCCCCACTTCATGCTGTCATTATCACATACAGCCACAATATTTTCCAAACGATTCATCCGCATTAGGCAAAGCGCATATTTCGCCACTTTCCCTGTACAAAATATAACAAGCTGTTTCTTCTCTGCCATTTTCTGTACAAAATTGCCATAAATATCATAATCTGCCTTTGCCTTAACAGAAATATACGCTTCGAAGGCATCGGGATATTCGGTAAATAAGCGCATCTCAATCCAGTGCGCCGGAAGCATTTCCTCCTGTTTTAAAATCCCCTGTTCCCTATCCTGAATCATAATCTTGCGAAATTCTTCCAGTGCTGATAAAACTGATTGATCCGGCAGACTATGTTCTCTAAAGGTCGTATACGGCGAAAGCGCCATCATTACGGTTTCTCTAGCCATAAAAGCCCACCGTTCCCTGTCTGTTATGCCATATTCTCTCATTTTTTCCCGAATATATCTGCATTCCTCAAGATTAAATCTGGCAAAATTGGGATTGTATGTCGAAGCTGCCGCGTTGTCCCGCCTATATCTGTAAAACAGTTTCTTGATAAACATACCTCTGCGAAGATTCATATCTGTCAAATAGCGAAATCCGCAATCTTGAAAAGCCGCCCCTTGGCTTTCATTTAATCGAATATGAAATTCCCGCAAAAATGCCAGCTTATAGATTCCATTCCATATGTAAATATCAGGGGATAAACTTTTTTCCATAAAATATTGTGCCGAGAGAACCTGATCGGTATCACTTAACGGATTCTCCAGAAGATATTGTTCTCCCTCGTAAGGCGTGACTAACGTATAAAAGCCGGCTTTTGCATAATCAAGGTTGTTTTCAACTGCTGTTTTATACAAAACTTCATACATATCCAATTCAATGCAATCGTCCGTTTCCACAATTCCCAGATATTCTCCTCTAGCCATATCAATACCAAGATTTATTTGGTATCCGTAACTTTTTTTGTCAGATAAAATAAAATGGATACGGCTGTCTTTGGCGGCATATTCTTTAATAATTTCGCAAGTTCCATCTGTAGAGCCTGCATCAATACATAAAATCTCAATGTCTGATAGTGTTTGATTTATTACACTTTCTATACATTCCCGAATATACGCTGCCACATTTAAGGAGGGCAGAATAACTGAGATTTTTGGGGGTGTCGATTGATTTATTGGTGGTTCTTCTTTCCATTCTTTTTGGGTTTTATCTATTATTGTTTCTAATCTTCTTCCAAATGCCTCCATACCTAAAGACCTCCATGCTAAAATACTTTTCATACGTTTCTCTTACTGCCTTACTAATATTGACCACGTGCTCCTGTTGTAAATATCAAAAAAATCTGATGTAAAATATGACAATTTCATACTTCACACCAGATTTCTCTAATAAAATAATCTAATTTATATCTTTATTTTAAACTCTACAAACAACCGATTCTGCAGTTCTTTATCTGATAACGATTGAATAAACTCATTCACTCGTCCTGCCTTTGCCATCTTCATTCCCAATTCGTTTACTCTTGCCTCGCCTCTCGCTTCTCCTCTCGCTTCTCCTCTCGCTTCAATACGGTCAAGCACTGCATCCATATACACACCTCCTGCCATTTCTTCATCCGAGAATTTGTCTATATATTCCACATATCTCTGATCTTTCTTGATTGCACCTATAGCATACCATGTTTGACGATGCATCGCAACTACATTCTTTAATTTCTCCTCGTTATAATTTTCCTGTATCATCAACAGAAATGCTTTCAAATCTCCTTCAAACCGATTGATTTCTTCCTCTGTCAAATGCCTTGCATCAATTATATGCATTTGATAATCTGGAATAAACACTTTTGCCCATTCCTTCATATCTTCCGGAATATCGAGCATATCATGCACACTTTTTGGTTCATCCCACGGTTTACTGCCAACATAAAACACCAACGTTACCGTCGGCACTATCTTTGTTCCTTTTGGGACTCCATCTGCATATTTTTTTAATTTCTTCTTTTCTTTTGCCTTTTCTGATATCCTTCGACACTGCCCAGAATAGGACAGTGCATCCAGTTCCATGCAGCGCACTGGCATATAATAATGTACACCAGCCTGTCCTTCTGCTCCCAAAATTACCTGAAATGCCAGCTTATCATCAAACAGCATCGCTATCTTCTGTGCATCTCTTAATCGTTCCAAATCTTTTAGCATTGTCTGATTTGCCGAATCAAGTTCCTGCAGTTTGTTTGGGTCAATTTTAATGCTTCCTTTGAATACGCCTTCACTGAACAACTGTGCAAATACTGTGTCGACTTTAATAAAGTTTTTGACACGTATGTCAATTTTTCCCATATTATAATTTTCTCCTTTCGTATGTCTGGAATAAATTGTAATATATGTTCGATATTTTTGTAAAGGACTTTTTATATGATGTAAAGTATGAAATTGTCAAGGTTCAAGCTATGACAGCTATCCCTTTCTTCCGCGAACAACACCACGTCGAAACTCTGGATCTGTTAACACCGCTTCATCATATAAAAACAGCATATAACCATCTGATGTATGCATTTTTAGCCCCATCTCACCTAGTATTTGTTTTATCTTCTCCTCGTCTCCATGCCTGTGATAAGAACATACTGCGCATTTTACTCCATCACTTTTGGTAACAGTCTTTCTTCCTCCCTGTAATGCAGCAATTTCCTCTCCCTCAATATCCATCTTGATAAAATCTACTGGATCTGTTACCAGCGTATCCAGCTTAATTGTCTGTTCCGAATCAACATTGCTCAAAAACTTTTCGCAGAATACGACCTTTTCCTTATAAGGTTCAAACGTATAATGCAACGCCTCCATCCATTCTCTGTCACATTCAATCAAGTACACTTTTTTCACTTTATCAATATGATGCAGTGAAAAATTCCCTTCACATACGCCAGCATCAACCAAAATATCACCCGTTTCAACATAGACATTCCCTCCCTCGTATCTATGTGGCGAGTTGACACCTTGTTCTTCGTACATATTCCTCACATATTGTTTTCCGTTTCTTTCTTCTACGCCATCAAAGTTCCTTTTTAAATACATCCTTTTCCCTTCAAAATAGATATACTGTAACTGAACTTTGTCATCAAAATACACCTCATGCCATACTTCTTCCTTTGAGGACGGTTCAAAGTAAAAAACATTCACGCCTCTTTGCTCACGAATTCTATGTATTATTTCTTTTAAATCCTCATCATCGGTTTCCGTATATTTTTTCTCCAGCTTCTGTTTATAGAATGAAAAAATATCTTTTATTCTGTCAGGAGAAACCGCATACCTGTCAACTGCCTGACAATAAATTTCATCGTAATATTGATAACTCCATATGGCAATATAATCATAATCCAGCATACCCAATTCATCTGGAAGATAAACCGTTTTCCCCAGAAATAATTTTCCACGCTTTGCAGCATTGCTGTCAACAAAACCAATTACCTCCATGCTGTCCGGCTTCATTTTCCACAAAAGCGCCCCATATTTTTCGGCTTCACACCCTGTTCCCCAAATCAAAAATTTACACATAATTTCTATTCCTTCATCAAAATCTAAATCTGCATAATTTTCACTCTCAAAAATGCCGCTCATTATAAGGTACTGCGCTGATGCCTTTGTCATTCAGCATTTTCCTTATATCTCTAGCATGCTTCTTAACAATTACCCACATCACGTTTTCACCCATATTACGAATCTGTTCTAAAGTCAATATCCCCTCTCTTTCTCCCAAAAATCCGTCCTCAAAATAATAGAAGTCAAATTGGATACCGAATGCTTTCTGCATATTCTTCTCAGCATTTTCAAATTTTTCTTCCCCTACCCAAAGTCCCAGTTTTTTACAATCCCTTACTGCATCTTTTATTATCGCAAAAAAATCCCCTTGCAAATAAAATCCTTGTTGCCGTACTCCATTATAAACTCTGCTGGAATTGTGGACAATTGGATCAAACTTACTATTCTGCAACTGAAAATGCTTAACATATACATATGTAAATTCTCTTTCCAATAATTCTAAATTATGAATACAAGAATCCGTTACTCTGCCTTCATCCAAACCAATGGAAATTAAAGGTTCATTAAGATATGCAAAATTGTTTTTATATTCCAATAACTTAAAATACCATTCCCAGAATAAACGCATGAACGGAAATAGCAACTCAATTAGAACATTTTTTGTGCATTTTTTTACTGTAAATTGAATCAAAATTAAAATTATAACTCAAACTACAATATTTTCCTGTCATATTACAGCAAATTCAAACAAATATTCTTGTGATAATTGCCAAAAAATCTGTGACAATATACCTATTTTTTGATCATGCGTTTATTCTGATACCATTCCTCATCTACAATCCATTTAAGATTTTCATCCATATAAATACCATTATTACGTACCAAAAGCAGACTTGGCGGTCCAATAATATTTCCTTCTATTATACGATAGAAATCCTGCCTTAGCATTTCCAATTGCTTCCTATCCAAATAATGCTCGGCTACCTTTTTTCCTTCTTTTATACACACACAGCCTGAACACACAAAAACCGCTTCCCTATTATTTTCTAATTGTTGTACCATTCGTTCCAAACTATTATCATAAGTAAAACTATCATCTTGATGCATTACCTTGATATATCGCGGATGATAAAGCCGTCCTATTTCCATCGCATAATTGCAATTCGCTGTAGATCCTTTTCTTTTTTCATTTCTAATATAAATATAACGATCTCCCAAGGACGCAATATATTCTTTAGCCCGATCATCAGAACCATCATCTGTAACTACTACAATATAATCCTGAAATGTCTGCATTTTTATCGATTCTATTAGCCGAACTAAAAACTCAGATTTCTCATAATAAGGTGTACATATCGCCACTAATACATTTTTGTCCATAATTTTCCTTGTTTCACCCTTTCTCAAAATAATAAAAGTACCTAATACATTCTGATATTTCTTCTTAGTGTTTCCAAATCTATCTTCCCCTACCTAAAGTACCAACTTCTTATAATCCCTTACTGCATCTTTTATCATTGCACAAAAATTTCCCCGCAAATAAAATCCCTATTATCATACTTCATTATAAACTCTGCTGGAATTATGGACAAATATAAGGTATCTATTGCAACCTTTGCTTCTTTTTTACAATTATTCTCTCGATTTAAGTTTGAATCTGCATCAGCTTCCGAAATTCATCATCCGCCAAAGCGACATTTTCAATGCCCAGCTTCTGTAAATTTGCCAACATCTCTATCTGCGCTTCTCCTTTTACCGCAACAATGACAAACAGTTGATCTTTCATGGTTTCTAAATCGCCGACCTCCATCACAGGTATGCCTGACACTTCCTCATCCTCTCCTTTGTGTGATACGACAAACAAAAGCTTTGATGGGGAAATTCCCTTTTCAAGCAGCCTCTCTGCCATCCATTTCCCTCTGATACCGGCACCGTAGATCGCTGTGCGATTCGAATCTTTAACTTCCTGCAAAATCCCTTTCATATAAATCTTTTGATTTGCCGTACCCGCAATCCGAATCCGCTCATCCACATACTGACTATTCCGTGTTTTCTTAAAAAAAGCTTCGGGGTCATCTATAATCTCCCGCAGTTCTTCCTTATGGCTTTCACTGCGCCAGCAAATCCCCTCAAACCTTCCCTCTTTTTCGTCCGCCGCAAATTCCTCCGACATTAACCTCAGAAACGCATACTGAAATTCCGGTGCAAGACGCAGATAATTCCACTTGTAATCATAAAACTTCTTCCGCATACAAATTTTCCACAACTTCTTCTGCCGTTCTTGGGACTGCTCCTTTATGTATGCCTCAATCGCATGGATTTCATCCGACATACAGAAGATTTTACTCGGATTATACACGGAAGACTGCAGATTATCCGTGCGGTAATAAAGCAGTGCATCCTCAATCAGTTTCATTTTTTGTACGGAGGAAAGCACTTTGAAATTAAAAGAAATATCTTGATAAGAGGCTCCCGGTGTTTCGCTAAAACGGATATATTTTTCCTCCAAGAAGCTTCTTCGATAGATTCCCGCCCATACGCTGTTGTGCGCATCATAGATTTCCGGATGCTCCAGCGGGCAGATTCCCTTCCCGAAAAGCTCCTTTGGGTATTCCTTGCTGTACTCTGTATTTTTCCCCTCTTTTACCTTATATTTATAAAAATTACACTTTACAAGCTCCGCTTCACTGCCCCGCGCCGCCTCATACAGCTTCTCAAACATATCGCTTTTCACAAAATCATCGCTTTCCACGATGCCAATCCATGGGGATTTCGCCAGCTCCAGACCTCTATTCATCGTCTTTCCGTAGCCTTCGTTCGGCTTGTCAAACACTTTTATTCGGCTGTCTCTTTTCTCATATTCACGAAGAATTTCCAAGGAGCTATCCATGGAGCCGTCATTGATGCAGAGAAATTCCATATTCTGATAAGTTTGGGCAATTAAGCTGTCCAAGCATTCTTCCAGATATAATTCCACATTATAAATGGGCACAATTACTGAAATATCCGTCATTTTTACCGTCACTCCCCCCTGTTTTCCTCTTCGCGCAGCTCCGGACGCAGGCATTGGTAATAGTATGAACCTTTCTGCACAAAACAGACAATATCCTCTTCAAGCACACCCTTATCAATCAACATCTTTTTGATTTCCTCTCCTCTTTTCTGACTTGCTATAATTATGGCGCATTTTCCTGGTTTATAATTTGATATTTCAAAAGCGCTTACCGCTTTGCCGCAATATGTAAACCTCTGCTTGTCCTCATCATGGTCAATGAAACCTGCTATGTTCTCTGTCCCACGCTCCAAAAGCGCCATCATTACACTTCTTCCAAAAGCAGTGAAGCCCCAAATATAGACTTTATCATAAGCAGTGCAGTACATAGCAGTCTTCGCCTCCGAATATCCCATGTCACGCTGTCGTACACGTTTTTCCAAAATTTGAAATTCCGGTGTGTTCCTCCAAATTTCGGCATATTTCCACCAAATGTCATTGCAGATAAAACGCTGTGAACGCCACGGTCTTATAAGAAGCGTTGCATAATGCAAAATTCCCTTTTTCTCCTCCATATATCGTATTGTCTGCGAATCAATTCCTTTTTCTCTTAGTTCTTCCAGCTGCCCCATATATGAAGTATAAAGATTCCATTTCGCAGGAAGCCTCTTTATATGGTTATAGCAGCATACATTGATGATATCCTGGTCCTCAAAAAGATAATCTTTTGCCATATGAATGCGGAATTTTTCCACCAAATGCTCTTCTCTTATCTTTCCTAAATTCAGTAAAAGCACGCCTGCATTCACATATTGATCCAAAGACGGAATGTTTGTTCTTGCCCGCCTTGTTTCACGTTCCCCGTCTTCCAAAACATCTATCCATAAATCTCTTACTCCCGCAATATAATTTGCTCCCAGATCCGTAAGATACAGCTCCTGCAAATCCATATTCACAATAATATCCGAATCCAAATACAGACACTTGTCAGCTTGCAGCAATTCACTCAACAACAGTCTGTAAAACGTTGCTTTTGTTATATGTTTGTTATGAATGGTTACTCCTTGAAATTCGTTTCCGTCAACAGGTAACAGCTTAAGCCCGATATTCAAATACTTTTTTTGTAAATCCGTAAGCAGCCTGTGTCCTTTTCTTAAGTCCTCCGAAGCTAAAATATAAATCTGATAAAACGTATCCTTAGACGCATTTTCAGCCATAGAAGTAATCGCTGTTACCATATAAAACAAATAGTTTTCATCCGTTGCAAAGACCACCGGTATTTCCATAATACGCTCCTTCAACCCACTGTTTTATTTTTCCAATTTGACTGCCTCTTTTATCCTTTTTCCCAATTATCGTACCTTTAAAGGCTCTCTCCAAATTGTTTTTGTTTCAATGTCATCTACCCCCATTTTTCGCAAATCTTCTCTGATGCTGATGGCAGCCTGTTTGCTTTTGACCGCAAGTACAATCACATCATAGGCAAGCGCTTTTATGTTCTCCGGTTTTTCAATCGTAATTAAATTGATAACGCCATACTTTTCCTTATCCACCCATGCCACCAGTTCACATGAAGCTGACCTTGTAATCTGATTATAATAATCCTTTCCAACGATTCCTGCACCGTATAGGATTACTTTCTTGCCTTGCAAATCCCCAATAGCATCAAATACATATGTCGCGATACTTATACCACTGAATTTATCTCTTCTCACAGCGTTCAAAATAAAATCTTTGCAGTGCTGTTTTGCACTATATCCGCATTCTGACATCCAGTTATTTTCTTCCAGTTTTTTCAGGATATGCGTATATAAACGGTTCTCCTCTATACAGGTATCGAACCAGTTTAAATGTGATAACGTATCTTCATGAAGCCTGTAATGATAATAAGCCTCTTTTAACAGATAGAATTTTTTGCATCGAAACAGATAATTACACATGCACAGCAAATCTTCGCCATAGCATTGTTCTTCGGGCAAGGATAAAAACGCTTCTTTAATCAAATCCGCCTTAAACAATTTTGACCATAAAGGATATGCCATCTTTTGGGTTTTAAAAACATATTCACGAACATATTCCGCTCTACTGCATACCGCAAAGTCCACGATTTCATTTTCATAATCACAGCATATTTTATTGTCTGTTATCTTTCCGGAATGAATAAAATCCACATCAAATTCTTTCAGCTTATAATACAGCCGTTCAAACATATACGGTTCTATATAATCATCCGCATCCACAAATCCGATATAAGCTCCCTTTGCTGCTCTCAATCCGGCCTTCCTTGCAGATACCGCCCCGCCGTTTGACTGACTTATTATCTTTACGCGTGTATCCTGCATTTGATATTGACGATATATCGCTACAGAGCCATCCGTAGAACCATCGTCTGTTAATATAATTTCCAAATTTTCATATGTTTGACTCAGTATGCTTTCTATACACTGCTTTAAATATTCGGCGGCATTATAAACAGGTACAATAATACTAATTAAATCTGACATTATTCCTAATTCCACACCTCATCCAACAGCCTGTTCCAAAAAGCTGTCTGATTCATCTCCTGCTGTCGCTCATAAATCGTTTTATGCGCGCATTTTCCAATATATTCCAATTCTTCACGATTATAACTAAGAACGCATATTCTATCCACGAGAGCATCCAAATCGCCCACAGGTACAACAAAACCATTATATCCATCCATCACGTCATCCCTTGCGCCCGATACGTCTGTAATCACCGGCACCACCCCCGCCGCCATCGCTTCATACTGTGATATGCTATGCCCTTCCCTCTCTGAACAGCTAATCATAATGTCCTGTTTCTTCCAAAAGTCAGATATCTTATTTCGCTCAATATATCCTGTCATGTTTATGTAATCACAAAGGTCTTCCTCATGTACACGCTTATCCAATGTTTCCGCATAGTTCCCCGTACCTGCAATATTCAGGCAAAAGCAAATGCCCTTCTTCCGTAGTTTTAATGTCATCTCCAATAATAAATCCACTCGTTTCAATGTAACCGTCACTCTTCCGGCATAACCGATTTGCAATGGCAGTTCTCCTTTGCTCCATGATCTGTCTAACGTTTTGTCACAGTTTACATACCATCCAATCGGCATGATTTTGTTCCTATTCATGCCATATGCTATCAGCCTGTTTTCTATGTAAGAACTAATTACAAGACATCTGTCAATGGATTCCTGCCACAAACCAAATGCCGCATAATACGTTTTATCATCGCTGTGCTGTACGGCAATAATCCGCACCTGCTTCGGATACCGCTTCTTTGCGATACAAGCTGACCAAAATATCATTTGCGGAAAATTGCAGATAACCGTACAAGGAAGATTTTCTGCAATTACATTTGCACTCAATTCCAGTATTTCCTTTTCCTCTTTGCAATCCCGATATCGAAATACATGCGCTGGATAGGTCTTGTCTGCAAAAGCCGCCGGTGTATTGTCAGTCGTAAGATACCCCCCCTCAATACCCTGTTCCTTTAACTGCCCTGCCAATTCATATGACCATGCCTCCACTCCTCCAAGAACCATTCCGTTTTGCAGATCAAACAGTACTTTGGGCTTAGAATTTACTATCCCTTTCGGCATTGCAAAACTCTTTGGAATATAATTTTTTGACGCATAATAAAATAAATAATTTCTTAATCTGTGATACCCAAAAAGAATTTTATCTTCTTCAATTCCCATTTCCAATAACTGCTGACAAATGACTTCCTCATCCCCACACGTAACGGCAACATAATCAAACGCATGTGTTTTTAATCTGTCAGGAGCATAAATCGGAATTTCTTCATAACTGTTCCCCCAAAGCGACGGATTGTTATCTATAAATCCATTCGGCTTTGCGCCAAATTCCTTTAAGCACTTAAGCCATCGTTTTCCTTTTATACCCGCTCCAAAAAAATAAATATCCCACATTGCTATCAGCTTTCTCCTCAAACCTTAAATTTCCCAAACCGCATACCCCTTATTAACCATATCATCAACACTCTTTATCGTATGCATATCACTGCACTCACCCGTTAAATCAACAAAATCCATTGTATTAATCACGGCGTTGGGCAGACTGCCGCCAAATGATTCCTCTCCCAACGGAAAACTACTGTAATATGCCACAAAAAACTCCTTTATTCCCTCCTGAATATCCAACATATGTCTTATGTCCCTGTCTGTCCTGTATTCCTTTGCATACATAAATTCCCCGTCATCATCCATCCCTATAATGTTTGTTTCGGGAGACGAAAAGCAATATTCCATCAATGTCCTTTTTATATTGATATCATCCAATTTCAGATAATTGCCTTTGTCCTCGTAAAATGATTTTACCTGTTTCAATTGAAATGTATTATGTATCTTCCCTAAATAAAGTCCCTGTAACTCAAACGGTACAAACTGTTCCATAAGATACTGCACCGTACCGCGACAGTAGGAATCAAAAAATCCATACTCCTTATCTTTTTGTAAACCGATATCATTCATGTAGGAACTATATTTTTCACGAATTAAAGCTGATTTTTGAAAAATCTTCTCCTTATGTTTCATAACGTATTCTCGCCTGTCCTCACCGTAATAAGGCAGAATCTCTTTCTTTTTCAGCAGGAACCGCTTTTCCAGTAATTCATTCGGTGTATATACATTGTCATACTTTAAATAGAAGTCAATGCGCTCTTCATCTGACATGGAAGCCAAATAGCACAGCTTTCTGGAAGCCTTAAAATAAACTGCCTCCTGTATGCTGCTGTCTATCTTTTCCCGATACCACTGATATAAATTGTAAAACAAATACCCGTCTCTTGTTGAGAAAAGCATCTTGTCAATCCGACTTCCTCTAAGCTGTCTGACCAACCAGTCCATATATGCCACGACATAAATCCCCAAGAAACGATATCCCCATTCCTTATATGTTCCAACCTGCATCACCCCATGTCCTGCGTGAAGCGCAAATGGATTATTATACAGTTTGGAAAGAAGCAGTCCCAATGCATTTTTCTCTTTCATGGAATAAGCATATTCTTTTAGCGTATTTAGGTTAGAACACTCTAACAGCTTCCATGCGGAACGTATCAAAAAGACATCAATACCTTCCGCCAAAGCAGCGCCGTCCGAAATTTCGTTATCCCCTATATGCAGCCATTTCCCCGCCTGTATTAACTCCTTATAGATGCGAAACAGTCCCGATGTTTTGCCGCAATGATAATCGCAGGAAACCAAAAGCTTCTCATACCCTTCTATTTCAACGCCCGCCAATATCTTCCTTATCATCATTTCCGTCAGGTGCATATCTGAAATCAGAAACACTCTTTTCCCCATGGAAAGCGCATAGTAAAAAGCCTCAACCATCTCTTTCCGGCAAACTGCTATCTGTACTTCCGTTTCGATTTCCAGTTCCATCAGACGGTCACGTTCCGCGTCCGTAAGCATCAGCATATCCTGCAATGTATGATAAATACCATATATATTTTTTTCATACTGATTATGCCAATCCGCATACTCTCTTTTTTCTGCATATGCATTCGGTGACACGCCGTTTAGTTCTGCCTTATGACCTACTATGTAAAATATATCCGTTGGCTGTAGTACTTTTCTCATAATCAGCGTATCAAAAACATCAAAGCTGATGACATCATGGCTGTCAATTTCTGCTCTTAACTTATCCGAACTAAAAGAGAAGTACTGCCTATCCGCTCCGTTATATCTTAAAACACCTGACCCGCACCATTGAATCAGATTTCTCCCATTTAACCCTCTTAGCAGTATCCCGTTTTTCTCGCAAAAATGCGCAATTCGCCCTGTTATGACGTGATAATTATGCACTTTGACTGCCGCAACAATTTGAGTTATTCCCGATTGCAAAACCTGTTCTTCACTTATAATCTCCTCACCGCAAAACATTGCGCCTGTTTTCTTTTGATCCATCACCCCCACAATTTTGTCATAAAATCCGCAATTCAGCAAAAACCTCGCAACTGTTCCCGTCCCATAAATTGCGGTTTTCCGCTCGGATATCATTTGTGAAAAGAGTTCTATAATCTGTTTTTCTTCCTTAGTATAGTATTCATGAAAAAGCCAGTCATAAAGATGATATTCCTCTACTAAAAGACGCTCCTGATTGTCTAACTCATCATGTATAAGGTGTCTTATAAATTCATCAATCGTCTGTTCAGTTATGTCTTTCCTTTTAATATCCGTCTGTTCTATAATCATATAAAACCTGTCCCGTGAATCTCTGCCTGTCTTCATATATTTTCCCCTTTTAACCTGTTTCACCGATCATATTTCTATAGACAATTAATAAGCCATTTATTCACATTTTATTTCCAAACTTAAGAGACGCATAATTTCATTTAAATCTACATCGACCCATTCACATAATTCATATATATCTAACTCTCTTTTTAATTCCTCTCTATAGCGTTTCCCAACACCACAAATTACTGTAAAGGCTTTATTCGCGTTCAATTCTTGGATAGTCTTAATATCAATAATATCTTTTGTCTTTTCTTTTACCGTAACCAAAAATGCTTTTATGTAATTTGCTTTACCACAAGATTTTATAAACTGATACAAAATATGCGCATATTTTCCCGCACCACCGATATAAATATCTTTATCTTCAATAAATAAATTTTTCAGCTTCGAGTAATAATATCTCCTTTTTTGTTGTATAAAATCCTCCTTCTCTATCAAGCTTTCATTCCACTCATAATAAATTGTAGCATGATTCCTCTTCATCAAACTCATTAATTTACTCCAGCAAATATCATTGTTTCTTCCATCATGATTTTTTATATATAAAGCCATGTTTTGTGTTCCTTCAATCAACACATCCCTTTCTCCCATTCCCGTATATACTATGGGAATCTTATCTATAATTTCATGGTATTTCAGCCACAAATCATCTTGATTTTCTGCATAACTTTCTATTCCCTCCAAATCAAACCACTGCTTATTCGCACATCCTGGCGGATACAAAATACCATTCACTCCAATCGCGCACATGTCCATACGCTCCATACCACTATATTCAGAAACATAATACTCCCATTCTTTATATGATGCCTGTGCATTATTCTTTTTAAAAATCATATGTACATTTCGCGCCGATATCGCATTTGGATGAAGTCTGTAAGAATCCATTAATGTTTTAACCATGGTATTCGCATAAATCATGTCATCATCAACAGTAATTACAATATTATTATCTTCTTGCAAAGCATAAAAATATTTTTTATGTGATTTCAAATTTTCCTCTACCCATTCTATGCGAAACCCATTTTTTCCAATCAAGCATTTCAGCATTTGAGGTAACTCTCTGCCTCGTTTAGGAAATTCAATCTTACTTAACCATAATATTATTTCATCCACCTTTTCTGTCTGCCCAAAAAGACTTTCAATAACTTTATGAACTGTTTCTATTCGATTAGGGTATGATGTCAGAGATATTATTGTTTTCTTTGCTTTATATTTCATATCCACACCTACCAATAACATCCATCTTCCACATTTTTATAGTTCTGCGGCTTCAAATCTTCTGTCGGTCTAACCCAATATTCATTGTATAGTTTATGTTGATAATCAAACCCTTCCTTTTCCCATCGTTTCCCCTTAATTCCAAACAAAAGCTGTAATGCTCCACCAATATGTATGACAATTTTTTTCAATTCAGACTTTATAAATGCTCCTAACGGCATACCATATGCTCCGCATCCAAGTAATGCCACATCAAAGTCTATTTTGCTAATATCATATTCCATCTTTTCCAGAGCCATAAACCATGATGCAAATTCAGGATTTCCATTCATTGACTGTACAGCCTGATAAACTTTCAAATCCATCTTAGGCAATATATTTGATGACTTAAACAATTTTTCACGATGTATGTATTGTTCTTTAATTAAATTTGCAAAAGGATGCACCACTAACACTTTTTTTCCTTCAAGTGCCCGAGTCCATGCCACATCTTCCCATATCGGACACAATACTGCTGAAGGAATCAATATAGCACTTGGAGAATAAAACCTATATAACTCTTCTATTCTTACGCACCAATATCCTGCGCCTAACGCATCTATCTCCTTTGCCGCATTAACAGTATGCATTGTAAATTTATGTATAGATTCGCTATCCAATGGATAAAAACCTGCATTGTTTTTTAATGAAAAAATTTGCTTTTTTGTAAATAATCCCGCCAAATCTGCATAAACAGCTTCTCCCTCTACGCTTCCCCACCTTGAACACAAAAATGGTTGTAAATGATTAATTTTCTCTTCCAACAGCAGTTTGGCACTTACAATATCCAGCGGTTTGTTTCTTTCACTTCCGTTAAAAAATCCTTTATCTTCTAACTGTCCTTTTAAAAATACCCTGTCTTTCTGTATATATTTATATATGTGTGCTTCCTCATTAAGTGCTAATATTCTCTCTTCTATTTCTTCAGCCACAACTTTATTCGCTACTGTTATTACAAATACAAGTATACTTGATTTACGTTTCATCTCTTCCAGCTCTATACGTTCCACCAAATCACTTGTTTTTTCTTCATTTTCATCATATATGAAAACATTTTTGACATCATTTACCCTTATTTCCTGCAAAAGTCTACGTCCAACATCCCCCACTCCATAGATTACAACCGGAAATTGACTGCTGATTTCTGCTATATTCTCCCATCCTCTTACTATTTTCCTAACCATATTTACTCTCTTATCCCCCATTTATATACTTGTCAATCCCTATCACATTTATTTTTGGATAATACCGAAATACATTTTCCCTTATTTCTTTCAAATCATAATAAGGAACCACAATAAGCGTATCCACCTCATCAGGGAGATGTTTAATATCTACAATAGGCACATCTTCAAACATCATATCTATCGGCTGTGTTTCAACAATACACTTTATTCTTGTATTCTGTTTATTTAATTCTTTTATAAGAAGACTACAGATCTTCCCCTTTCCCCATATAGCCACCGTCTGAGAATGAATTTGGCTAAACCAACCTGCTCCTATATCTTGATAACTTTTCACCCAATTATATAAAAGTTCCACATAAGCTTTCCGCTTTTGTTCACCAGTAATTATATTACCTATCTCTAATCCTTTGGGAAGCGATATTGTCTGATTAATTTGTTCTTCTAATCTGCGGATCTCAACCAAACCCTCTTTATTTGTATCATAAATATTTGTAATATCTTCCCTTGAAGCACACAGCAAACGCAGGTAAGGTTCTATAGAAACACGTTGGGCATGTTCCTTTGATTTAATCGCAATTGGATATATGTTTTGTATATCCTTAGCATATCCAATTTGATTAATATCAGAAGCATTTAATCCACCATACATATATAAAATTGGAACTCTATTAGTTTTCAATCTCTTACTTAGGTCATAATATTGATTACACATCACATTATCCTTATATTTGTTAAGAAAGTAATACCTATCTGTCACACCTTCATAATCATATAAATTCCACTGTCCACCTGCACTTATAACATGTTTTGCATTCAGCAATGAACCAATAATAGTTGCCATATAGCCTCCTGCAGAACCTCCTGCCGTAACAACTTCGTATCCTTTTGTCAAATCTTCTAACATATCAAGCAAACTGTCTATTGAAGAGTACTGTTCACTTATCCCGGTAACATAAAAATTTTTGCGTACATCCCTTATCAGAACAATACGCTCCACATAATCAATTAATTTTGATGCTATACGTGCTCCATCGAAATAATTATTGCAGATAATTTTTGCTCTGAATTCGTCGTAAGTATCCGGAAAATAAATACTGTTTCCACTACAAATAATTACGCACTTTCTGTTCTTGACCATTCCATCAATAATTCTTATATTATCTTGTTTATATATATGATTAAGTAATCCATTTCGACTGTCTATTTTAAATGCTAATATCTCTTGTTGCATTACTTTTTTCTCCAATAATTATATTTTCACGCAAATATTTAATGTCATTAAAATATTTTGCATACTCATCAATCCATGCTTCACCTCTGTCCCACCACTTTAGATTCAGCAAGAACTTTATATCTTCTTCTTTGAATCTATAACGAATCAATTTTGCCGGATTGCCGCCCACTATGGAATAAGGTTCTGTATCTTTGATCACATTTGCGCCTGCTGCCACAATTGTACCATCTGCAATACATATCCCCTCCATGATCGTAACACCATCTCCTATCCATACATCATTTCCTATTTCCACACTGTACCCATTCTTTGTATATCTGAATTCTTCAAATAGCATCTCTGATGTATATGACTTTCGAACATTCGAATGTGTAGAATAAAACATTGGGTGTGTTGAAACAAATTTTTCAGTAGGATGTTGTCCAACTATTACCCTCACATTTGGTCCTATTGATGTATACTTTCCCACTCGCACATTTCTTAAAATCGTATCAAAAGAAATATATGATGCAAATCCAATCTCGCATCCATATAACTGTCCATTGGCTGACACTGCATTTCTTCCCTCAAAAGTCGTAGAAACATCTATATAAGAATTCCAGTCCACATAAATATTCTTACCAAATAACGGATAACCGACCAACTGTTCCTCGATATGATTTTCTCTTAAAAAACGATATATCTCCTTTTTATATTGATATGAAGTAGCTATAAAAACTACAATTTCATTTTTCATTATCAACAATTCTTCTATAGATAAGACTTTTTTCCTTTGAATTTTTCCGTTAGCTTTCTGACAGTCAGAGTCTGCAAACGCATATACATTTTCTTCTCCCAAACGTTCTAACCAGCTGATTCCGATTTTACCGCTTCCGTACAAGATAAGTTTTTTGTCCATACAAACCTCTGTTATACAAAATACTAAATTTTTTTATTCAAAAATACTCTCCAAGGAAACTACATTTCTCATTCCCTTGTCGTACAAACATTTCTTAATCTGTTCAAATTCCAAAATCGGTGTAACAACAACCACATCCACAATCGGACACTCTTTCAAAGAATCAATTGTATATACACACTTATCGATATTCTCTAAATTCTTGTCAATAAAACATTCCACATGAACCGCCGTTCCTTTCAATCGATTATACAAGTGCATTCCCAATTTCCCTTTTCCATAAATAGCAATATGATGCCACTTTTTATTTAGAAAATAATCTTGTATTTTATATCCGGCTTCTTCCCTATACATCCATTTGTCCAATATATCCAAATATGTATTAATTTTACTTCTTTTTGTTTCTCTCTTTGGGATATTCAGCGGTTTTGATATCTCTCCCAGATCATATAAAAAAATATCATCTCCCAAAATGTTATAAATTATATTCATTTCATGTGGCATCATCCTGTTTCCCCATGAATTTATAATCTTATAAGGCAGCCTTTTAAGAGTTAATATATATCTCCTACATGTTGTAACATGGTCTCCATATAAGTCCACTAACAAATCATTTTTATCAACATTACAATATTGGTAAATATTCTTATTTTCAAAAAAAACATCATATTTTAATGAATCATCATTTAGATCCATGAAATGAAACTGCTCTTGTTCCCCATTCGAAATCGGAACCTGATATTTATTAGTACTTGCTTTAATATGCTCTCCTACATCCGAAAAACATGTAGTATATGATTTATATGGATAAACAAAATATTTATTTTTCTCCACACAATACTTAATATGATATTTTAACCATGAAGTTTCCGGCCACGATACAACATTAGCAGGAAGTAAACTGCTTTCCACAATTTCTTTCTGATTTTTATACCACCTTCGAAAATCATTCCATTGATTTCTAAACCATAACTGCCCCCATGACTGTGCACATTGTAAAAAATAATTGTCATATTCCCCCATTACAGGAACGAATGTCTGTCCGGTATTAAAATTAATATGGTGTGCATAAAGTGAAACACCCGCAATATCATTATCCTTAATATATTTTTCTGTTGCAGCAGTCACAAAATGAAAAAAGCCATATGCCGGCAATATATCATCCTCAAAAACTACTAATGCATCCAAATCATATATATTTAAATAATCACCGCAATGTAGCACATGATTCCTTAATCCTAATCTTTCGGGAAACGTTATTACCTTTTTTTCTCCATGATCCCATTGAAACTGATCTGCTATCTTTTTGATGATGTTATTATCTGATTTATCAATACTTATAATAAAAAGCACAGTATTATTTCCGTAATCCGCTGTTTGTAAAGCATTTAACAGTCTTCGTATTCCTGTTTCATTCTTATATCCAATTACAACAATCCCATATCTATACATTTTCACACAACCTTTTTTATGCCAATCCATTTTAGTAATACAATAACTTCTTCTAGTTGCCCACTAACATTTTGTCCACTGAGATTACATTCAGCAATCTGTTATTATCCAAAATCCTATTCTTGATTTCTTCAAATTCCTCAATCGGTGTAACAATAACTAAATCCACAAACGGCAACGCATCCTGCAAATTATAGTGATTCTCTCTGCCATAAATTATCTTTTCTCCTTCATCTATCACATAGGCAACCCGTACTCCTACATTTTCCAATTCATATTTTAAATGCCTCCCTATCTGTCCCATCCCATATATGGCTACCGTTTTAATATCGTGCTCGCGAAAATACTCCGCATAATTATAGCCTTGCTCTTTCTTCATTAACCATCGATCCCAAAAATTAAAATATGTAAAATACTTATCGGCTTTCTTTTTCTCCCGTTCCAAAATATACCCGCATCGATATATCATAAAAATTACACCAGCGATAAAACCTAATATTATACTTAAACACATACTTATAATCTTTTTCATTTTCCCTCACCTACAACAATGCCCACGAATCCGGAATTATCTTCAATCTCCATCCTCTGGGTGCCGTAACGATTTTTTCGGTACTAGGATTCAACCACGCTCCCCAATAGCTGAATGTACTGTTTGCCGCAATATTATGTTTACACATACTCATAAGTACCAATTCTTCGCAATCGGAAAAACCATATCCTCTGATCAGCAGATAATCCAAATCAAATTCCATGTGCTCTTTAACCCATTCCATATCATCAGAAAAAATAAACAGATACGGATCCTCAATTTTACTCCTCATATAATCAACTGCTCTTTTATAATAATCCCCTTCACTTATATTTCTGCCTACTCTTAAAAAATCACCTCGTCTTATATGTAATGATACCGTATTCCTGTTTCTCAATATTTGGTCTATTACGTCCGGCATATGCAATTCATGCTTTAATTGAAATTCCTGCCGCAGAATCTCCTCGATCCCCTCATAATGACATTTATTGAAAAAATTACCTTCTACATAATAATTCTGGTAATTTGTAAACCTAAAGCCGTCTTCTCCACAGTCAATTTCTTTCAAATAAACGTTTGGTAATAATCGAAGTTCTTTACAATACCTAAAAAACTTACTTTTTCCATAAAACTCGTTACTACATTTTGGAACTTTCCTTACATCGATCTCTGGCAATGATATCAAAAAATGATTAAGTTGGTATTCTCGCTTATCACATAGACGGATCCAACCTTTTTCCCTCGCCTGCTCATTTCGCAGATTATTGATATCGCTGCTGTCCAAGTATACTTTTTGAAGCATTCTATTTTGCAAAGCTCTTGCATATGCATATTGGAACATCTGATTTCCTAATCCATCAGTGATTTTTACTATGATCACCTCGTATCACCTTCCCCAAAAACGCCTTTCAACAATACATATCCTTAGAAATCATTAAACAGCAAATTTATCGCTCACTATCTCATAATTTTCCACATCAAAAATTTCTTCCGAAATCACTAATCTGTTCACAAAGCCGAGTTCTTCCGCCATTTTTTCCATATGGCCGGATATATTCGGCAATCCTGCTATAATAACCAATGCATCAATCTTTTTACTCAAAAATCTTTCAATACATGATATTTCTTTTCCTCTTGCCTTTCCTACAGGTTCTTTATCACTCACCGCAAACCCAACAAATTTTTCAGGACACCTTGTTTCTATCACATCATAGACCAATTTCCCTAACTGTCCAGCTCCATAAACTATGATTTCTTTATATTCCTCCATCCATCGAATATAGCCGCCGACCTTTTGCGAATATTTTTCAACATAATCTTTCACGCTTGCTAAGGAGATGTCAAGAAAATATCCATCCAGCTTCTTATAATCTGAATTCACAATTTTCCTATGCAGCCTATATAAAATATCCTGTAAATCGGTATTCCCGTTAATTATGTGTATAAAGAAATATATTTTCCACCGCTCCAAGGTTAGAAATCCCATCTCAACTAATTTCATATAATTATGATCTAACGAAAAAGTAATGATATCATAGTAGCATCTCGCCATATCATTGATTATATTGATGCTGTTGTACTTTACCTTCTTATCAAAGTCTCGAACCACATAGATATCTTTGCCCATGACACCCAGCTTTTCCGCACAAGATAACGCCCTTAGCATGAACGGCGGATCCTGCCCCCTTATATATGACGGAAAAACAATACTGTTCTCCCACAACATTTCTCTATCAAATATGAAACCGGTATATCCCCAACAAAATTGATACTCAGAAAAGGTAATTACATCATCCTGCGTAAATTTGGAAGCAAGGCAAAATCCTCCTTGATTATGGGATACTTTTCCTTCCTGATCCCTCAATATATTTCCGCCAACCGCTTTAACACCATGCAATACTGCAAAGTTATAAAGCGCTTCCAAGGAATCATCTGAAGCATAATAATCATCTGAGTCCATAAATGCGACAAATTTTCCCTCTGCATATTCCAAGCCTCTGTTTCTGGCCTTTCCCGCTCCTTGCCGGTCTTGATGCAGGATAACGCTATTCGAATACTTACTTTTATACTCTTCCAAAATATTGTATGTATGATCCGTTGAGCCATCATCTATACATATGATTTGTACCCCCTTCAAAGTTTGACCTAATATACTGTCCAAACACTTTCCTAAATATTTTTCCATATTAAAAACAGGAATTATTACACTTACCGTAAATTTCATATCAGCTACCTTCTTTTTGTTTTTGCGAACGCAACTCAACTAAAATCTCGTTATTCTAATCATCTCATAAATAATTTTATTTTGTCTTATACCCCCCCCCCTATTTTTTAGGTCTTCTATTATTTCCCGAACCACATCTTTATTTTCTACAGCTACTACATAATAATCCACTTCTGTTTGTTCCAAAATATCCAATGAATTTATCTTTATCGTTCGATTTTCTACACAAGCCTGTGTCCTTTCTTTATCTACCCAAATCACTTCTTTACAATAACCCGTGGCTTGAAGCTGACTGTAATACTGCTTCCCTACCGTTCCACCACCATACAGCACAATTTTCGAATCTTTCTCAACGGAATGAAACGGAAAAAGCATAACGCCGCCATACGCCACATTTTCATAAACTTTAGGGTGTACTACGTCAATTATGGTATTGTTTTCTTCAGTACATTTTTCATGACAAACATTTTTTTCTATAAAAAAAACGCAATTCTGCCTATACATTGGCAATATACAATCATTTTCCCAAATAACAGGCCGCAAGCAATCGCATAAACAATAGCCACGTTCTTCAAATTTTTTCCGCCAATATGACAACGGCTGCTCATTTACATGAAAGTCTCCTCCTTGTCCACGAATGGCAGCGCTAAAAAGTATAACATCAGATGCGCAAGTTAAGTTCTCAACAAACAAATCGCTCTTTTCTTCCGGAAGATGCTCTGCCACTTCCAGCGATATGGCCAAATCATACCGTTTGGGCAACTGTATTTTTTCACCCAAATCCGCTCTCAAAAATTCGCTCTTATCGATCACAAGCGAATCCTCATCTACATACTTCCCATCGATACCTAAGACTTCCTGTATTCCTAAATTTTTTCCAGCTTTGCACCATCTCCCAATAGCGCAGCCAAAATCTACCATGGATTCAACTCGAAATTTTGATAATACAAGAGATAAAACCAATTCTTCAGAACAATTTCCTTTTCTCTCAGAAGCATAAACATGATATTTACCCCAAACTTTTGAATAATCATTCATAATATATGACTCCTTTCACATTGCTGTATCATCGAATCTATAATCTGGGTCTGTTTATATCTGTACTTTATAAATTTGATACCATTGCTGAAATATAAAATATGCCCATATAAATTGTTTCGTCAAGGCTTTTATTGCGGAATCCTATCAAATAGGTTTTGATTGGCTCATCTGAAATTGACTGTGCGATTGCACAGACGAGCGCAGAATCATATCCACCGCTCAAAAATTACCCATTGGCACATCTGCAACATCCCAATATTTCCGCCTTTTGGCATTAACAGTTTTAACTCTGCGCATAATAAAATTCCCTGACTTTAGATAATAATACAGCGGCTTTTTCTCTATCCGGTTTCTTACTAAATATAATGTTTCGTCTTCTTTATCGAACAACACAATTGCAAACATTCCTTCCAAATGCTCTACAAACTCTATGCCCCATATCAAATATGCCGCTAAAACAACTTCTGTATCACAATGAGATTTAAATGGATATTCCGTCATCTCCTCCCTCAATTCCGCAAAATTATAAATCTCTCCATTGAATACCACCTCAATTCTGCCATTATCCGAATACATAGGCTGGTGTCCCAGTTTCGATAAATCCCTGATTGCCAGACGTCTATGTGCCATTGTAGTATTCATCCTTATTAAGTTTGGTAAAGTTTCCTGATTCTTTGTATAAAAGCCGCATATTCCACACAAATCCCTGTTCCTCCAACCAACCATGAAAACATCTTGCTGTTCTATCAAATGACACGGAATATATTATTATGGTTCAATACAGTTCAGAAACTTTGATTGTTTCTCAAAACACAGCGTCAAATAAGCGCCCCGAAATACGCATCGTATTCTTCCGGCACAAAATGCTTAAAGCCGGACCACGTAGAAAAGGTCATTTCACCAAACAGCACTCTCCCGTCAGGTAAAATATACCAGTCCACACGCACATGCTGAAAATCCTTACACAGAACTCTGGTCAACTCTAACATCTCGTCCAATTTTTCGGGTTTGGGCGCTAACACATTATCTTTGGGATAACCATAGCTAAACGGCTGTATTTCCCAATTTTTATTATAAAATGATGCTTGACAGTCCGGCTTGTGGCTGCCCTTAATGCACCATATGTATTCCGGTTCTCCGTGAAAACAGTACACATTATAGTCATATACATTGTCCGCAACGCCTTCCAGATATTCTTCACATATAATTTTCGGAACAATGTCCCTATATTGAAGCTCGCGTCCATAATATGCCAGATTTACGCGTTTCCATTCATTTAACTGCTTACGCACCGGATCCTGATCAATACATTTTTTGTCTTTGACAATAATATTTCTGTCACTTGCATTATTAACCTTTAAGGCAAATGCAGTCGGCAGTGTATCAAAATCTATATCATTGGCATCATCCCATACGCCATACAGCTTCGTAACATGCTTTTCACCAATTTTCTCTTTGACCCACTCTTTCACCAAAAACTTATCCGCCAGTTTCGTTTTAAAAGGGTCCCGATTTTTTAATTTATCAACATTTATCTTCTCATTATATGTTTTGGGATTTTCAAAATCCAAATCATATCCAAATCGATATTTAAACTGCCCTTTAAGATATTCTGCATCATCTACAACACACTTGAACTGCTCATTCAAGCGCTCGTCATTCCTATCAAGAAGACTTTCAATAAATATCTGCATAAAAAGCGGTTCTACTCTTACCGTATTATGGATACCATGCTCCTCCAATTGGTCTTTTATACTCTGTTGATATTTATCTGACACCGTGATAAATACAAGGACATGATCTTTCATTGTATACAGTTCTTCTGTCAATATTGTTTTTACTCCGTCTCTTACTTCAACTCCCTCCCCAAGTTTATTATCACAATAGAAAGCAATATGAAATCCCATAGCGTTTAACAGATCATACGCCCATGTACTTCCAATCAGCCCCGCTCCAAAAAGACATACCTTTGCATCACCATTCTTTTCTTTCAATTCTTTTAACTGCTCATACTTCATTTTCTGTTCCCCCTGTATCCATAATCCATTGTCCAAACACTAATAGATTTTCTTTCCGTCATACTCTACTCTTGGTTGGTTATGCTTTCCGCTATCCTCCCAATATTCATTTTTTATTTGCTGTCTATCTGCTATTGTTTTTACATCATTGATAGAATAACCGTTTTTCCAGAGTACATAAGGGAAGGAAATCATATCCCTTCTGGAAAATCTGCAAACTTCTTCCCACCAATCTTGCATCAGCTTTTTGCAGCATGGATTATGATGTTCTCTAATCAATATATTACAGTATACACTTCCAAAATTTTCAGGCATTCCTTCCAGCCAATAGTGTTCAATCTGTTTTTTTACGATTTCTTCTGAATCCCGATTGTTTAAGATCACACGCATTGCTTCCATATACAGCCCTGTCCAATCGTGCCCATACGACGTCACGATCCGCGTTTTAGGAAGCTCTTTAATGAATTTTGTAATAGATGCCTCAAGACGAAATACCCCATCAAAATAGATTGAATATCTGTATTGCGGAAACATCTCATGCGCATTAATCTTGCAAAATCTGTTCTTTCTTGTATTATCCGTGACATAGTCCGGCAAACATTGATTGATATCCATATATTGGAAGACTGTTTTCGATTCGGGGCTTCGGTCTGAAATTATATAATAATCACAATCCGGTGAAATAGACAGAGGCTCCAGCAGTTTGTCGTATTCACCTACTATACACGTATATACCGCAATTTTCTTTCTTTGCATAAAAGGGAAATACGCTTCCTTTTCTTCTTCAAACAATTCATCAAATAGAATTATCCTTTCAATTCCCAAATCTGTCATTTGCTTTAACACAGAAGGCACTTTAGAACTCGCCAAAAACAAAAAACATATCACCCCTTGCTTTCTTTCCTGCAATTCTTTGGGGGAAATACATTTCACGCCATTAATTATTTCTTTTCCCCAAAGTTCAGGATTATTGTCGCAATACAAATCTGCCGAAATTCCTCGCTTAGATAAAAGTTCGAGTCCTTTTCGAGTTCCTAAAAAGCCCGCTCCCCAAATACACACCTCATATTCATGATTTAGGACGCCTTTTATATATTCAAGCTTTACACAATCCATATTCTATATCCCTTTTATTACTGTTAACCAATCTCCAATAAATTTTTCCCTTCATAATACACTGTCCTCAAAAGAGACTCCGGATTATCAATATATTCTTGTTGAATCCAAAGAATTTTCTCCCTTGGTATCCCCAATTCAACCAAATCTCTTTTGGCGCCTTGAACCGCACTTTCCCTCATAATAGATATAACAACATAATCATACTCATAACGAAGAATCTCTTTGGGAGCAACAACTTCCATGGTTTCTTGCAAATCCTCATAATTTTGATCAGCCCAGCAAACCAGATTACTTCCCACCACACTTCTAATATAATTCTCCAAATGAATACCGGCTGCCCCAGCTCCATATAACACAATTTTAGCTTTCTGATCTACTCCCCCAAATGGAGTCAGAAAATCTTGGTCATTTGCCCTGTCAAAAACATAGGGACATTTATAAAGCAGCCAATACATAGCATAATATTTAATTTGTTTATCATTTTCCGTAGCCAATAACGAGTCTTTAAACCTCGCATAAAAATTCGAATAACAACTCATCAAATTTGCAAGCTCATCTTTTCTGCATTCTCTTTTTAGTGAGTTTCTCCTAACTCTATAATGATAATAGCATTCATGCGTTATATATATTTTTTTTGACTCCGCAATACTCGGAAGTGAAACCATTGTATCATCATGAATGATATTTGCCAGTCCTTTCATCATTTGATATTTTATAACCCGGCTTTTTAAAAAAAGCTTTGTAACCAGATATGGAGCCATGCCATGCTCAAAAAAAACACCGGCATATAAAAGTCTCCCTTCCACCTTATCCGAGAAGTTCTTCCCCGTAAAACATCCATCTTCAATATAGGGAACTCTCTTTTTCGACTTATTCTCATACGAATCAATAACGCCTGACTCTACGATTTCTACCTGATATTGATTCATATACATAAGAAGTTGCTCATACATCTCTGGTTCGATCCAATCATCGCCATCTACATAACCGATATACTTCCCAGATGCTGCTATAATTCCTGCCTTTCTAGCTGAATCCAATCCTCCGTTCACCTTGTGAACTACTTTAATGCGCTCGTCAACTCTCGCATATCTGTCACATATCTGCGGACATTGATCATCCGATCCATCATCAACCAATATAATTTCCAAATTTTTATAAGTTTGATTTCTTATACTCTGAATACATTGTTCCAAATATGCTTCAACCCGATAAATCGGTACAATGACACTGATCAAATCGTCCATTTTTACCTCCTATTATCATCCGAAATCTAACATGATTAGTTAACGGAATAGCTTTCAAACACATAGACCACCCTCTGACGCATATCCACCGTAAACTGATTTGTCAGTCGAAAAACACCTGTCTTTTCAATGCACTCATGGCTATATGGTGAAATACTGATAATATGTAACTTCCGCTTTTTGCGTGCATAACTGTCACTGATCACTCTGATGCATTTTTCAAAGATATAATTGTCAAACGGCAAAAAGAAGTAAAACCATGTATAGTTATCAAGCGAATCCGTCAATTCTCCGGCATCTCCATAAAGTAATTCTGTCTTACTTCCCAACCCCAATCTTCCTATGTTTTCGCGAAGTACTTCAAATATTTTAGGCTCATATTCGATTCCACCCACTCTCCTGAATCCATAATCGAGGAAAGATACCAATGCCCCTCCTTTCCCGCATCCATAATCAAATATAGCGTCATCTTCCTGCGGCACACAGTGACAGCGATCTAAAATAGGAAAAATTTCCTTTTGCGTCGTGCATCCATACCCTTCCCCATGTTCTCCTGCCACTTCAAGAAACTCATGCTTAATCCTCGTCACAAAATTACATCCAAACTTCCACTCCAACCATTCAAGAAACTGAATGTCTCGTCTCCCAGTTTTTCTCTTATGAAAAATATCCACACCTTCAAACTCTTCCCAATTTATATCTAAACCATATATTTTTTCATAAAAGTCAAAGTAAGTTTTATCCTTTACATATCCCCGTTGTTCTAAAAAGTCTCTGATTTCTGTCGTCATAGGCTCTACAAGCCATACAAGTGCATTTCCTACATCCCTATATGAAAAATCAATAATACTTGGTCGAAAAATCTCCTGATCATATGCTCTCCCCCTGTCCATATTCGTAGATACAAGATAATCAATCTTTATATTATGGTAGTATTCTGCATACCATTTAATAAAACGCCCTGTGTAACTTTCATAGCCATATAGCAGAACACTACTGTGCATTGCTTTCAGCATAATGTTATCCAAACTTTCCCTAAACTCCTCTAATATTGTCAGCATACAATTTCTCCTCTAAATACCTCTTCACTCTCTTTTATATACAAAAAACCTAATGCAAAATATTTCATTGCTTCAAACAATTTTATACTTTACATTAGGTTTTAATATATTTATTCTATGATGTTGGGGTCAAAAGTAGAAACTTATAATGCCTCTATTGGTTAGTACGATAAAAATTTCGTTTTTTGTGGTTTTAGAAGTGGTTTTTTAATTAAACCAGAATTGTACACTCTATGGCATCCTGTTTTTATGCTAATACCGGATTTTGGGCATAATTATCCAGACCCTTCCAAAAATTGAGGAGTTTCCTGAAGTTTAATGCCGCTATTTTATTCCCAAAGATAAATTTCCTCTTTTGCTTTCCTCGTGGCAGTTTTTCCAGATGATAATTCCTCCAGAGGTTTGATGGAATGACACACAGCATTGCTTTGTGTATAACTGCAGCTTTTTGGGGTATTCCCAGCCGCGCATTCCAGCAGCTTTGTGCCATTTTCACTAAACTTGAAATCTACCAGGGCATCAGGGCTTCTTTGCCAACCAAGAATGTATCATGGAATCCATGCGGCGTACCCTGTCATTTATGCCCATGATTTTTGCAATGCTTTCGGACAGGTCTTTTACACAGCCACGGTACAGGTCTATGCCATGGGCGTTTTCATATTCATAGCAGCATTTGCAGAAACGGCTCAGGGATTTGTCAGAAAGGGGCTATTCCTGAAAACCTGTTGTGTGGAGGGCGTACTGCAGATGCAGATCAAGCATAAGATTTTCGGCTATTTCGTCGTCAGAATAGTCAAACAATTCACTAAACAACGATTATCCTCTATACTCGTACTGTACACCTATTGCCCCCCCCCATTGTTATAGCTTCCGCTGATGACGCAGCATTTTCCCTCGCTCAATAGACGGTTTCTAATTTCATATAACTGTTTATACAAATCTTCCAATGTACTTATGTAGTAGAGACACCCCTCATCATTAAGCATTTCATCATAGCTGTCAATTGTATATAAATATTTACAATTTTTATATAGCTCCTTAATTTCATGATCTGTTTTTATGGTCTTTTCATCCAATATTTTTAACATAATATCCTGCCTTTCCTACATTTGCAAAAGAAAACCAATATATTTGGTTTATTGTATTATGCTGTTATATATTGGTCAAGGCTACCTAATATAAAGTATAAAATTGTCAAGGTACATTAAATTGCTTTCTACCACAATTCTTTCATCAAATCACCCACCCGCTCTATGCCATATGCAATATCCTCCATACTTTCCTTTACAAAATTAAACCGCATACTTGTACATTTCTCAGGTTCTATAACACAAAATCCATTTCCCGGAGTAATCGGTATATGCAGCCGTATTGCTGATTCTTCACAGAATTTTTGAACATCCGCTTCTTCCGGCAATGTCACCCAAATATACATTCCCCCATCCGGATGTGAATATCTGACACATTTGGGAAAATACTTATCCATACATTCTTCCATAAGGAAAAGCTTCTTTGCATATACATCACATATTTTCTGTATCTGTGCATATATGTCATTTTCTTCGAACATTCTCCAGAGTACATATTGAATAATACTTGTGACTCCGTTTGTACTGACTGCCTTAATTGATACAATTCTCTTAATAAATTCTTTATTCGCAACCATATACCCTATTCTCATGGCGGGCGCTATTACCTTAGATATGGAACTTATATATAATACCGCTCCCTCTGTATCAAACTCCTTTATACAAGGAATCCTGCTATTACGGTAACGTAAACTTCCATAGATATCATCCTCCATTATGGGTACACCATACCTAATGCCTAATTCATATACCGCTTTACGCTTCTGATAACTCATTGTAAGCCCAGATGGATTTCCAAAATTAGGTATCGTATAAAATAGTTTTGCTCCCTGTTTCATTGCACTTTCTAATTCTTCTAAATTTACACCATCACTCTCTATATGAACACCTATAAGATCTCCACCCAATAATTGAAAGGCTTTAATTGCATTTACATACGATGGTACTTCTACAATAACTTTATCTCCTTGATTAACTAACGCCGAAGCTATAAGAAAAACCGCTTCCGTGGATCCATATGTAATAATTAAATCATCGTCCTGTTTTGCAATACTCCCTTTCTCATTGACAAATCTTTTAAGCGTCTGATGCAAAGGCGCATATCCTGTATGTGCACCATATTGAAACAACTCTTTGTCCGCTTCTTCCATTGCGAGATTCATGTATTTCTTTATCATTTTGTCTTGGAATACTTCCGTCGAAGGATGTCCACTGGCAAAATTTATTAATTTATCCCCATCTCTTAAATGTTGCTTGGCCAAATTAAACATTTCGCCCATTGCAGCCTTTTTTGCATTTCGGACTTCACTTCTGAACTGGTAATTCATATTTACTACCTCTCCTGAACGTCGTTCTTAATCTATTGTTCCATACTGAAGCGGTTGCGAAATCTGCCTTGCTGCCGGAATACTCTGTATATGGTTATTGGGCCCGCTACAATAATTGCATCCCTCTAGCCAAAGGCGTTCCTGCAGACTTCTAAGCTGCTGTTTCAATTTCTCTTTTGTCCCGTTCCAGTTTATAAGATCCACATAATCTTCTTTTGCATCTGGCATTGCCCTCAAATTCATTGCATGTGCCGCTCGAGGGCATCTGTACAGTTGTCCCTTTAAAAAAGTAAAACCATTCCTTTCAAAGCAAGCAGAAAATATAGCTTTCTTTTGATCCAATGAATAATTCCGGCATTCCACCCCACCAGCATCCTGCCACGCATCATATTTTCTGACAAAATACTCAATATGATATCTATCCAATACTGGCGCTAATTTTTGAATTTTTGACTCATTCAATATATAATTTGATATATGTACTTTTACCTTATCTTTTTGAAGTGCCTTTAAAATAGCCTCATTGGGCACTATTGTCCCATTTGTATAAACCGAAATACTTTGAATTTTATCGCTGTCGTGATACCACTCAATCAATTGATACATATTACTATTCATAAATGGTTCTCCACCCAAAATTCTCAGTTCAGCAATATAATCTACATTTTCCAACAATAAATCAAAAGATGTCTTGTATTTCCATAAATCAATATCCTCTGGATGTTGATAATACTGCATTAAATGGGAACAATCTGCACATTTCAAAGAACAACGTTCTGAAACAACATATTGAATTCTGTTAAAAACCAACTTCTCCTCTGACTGATTATTAACAATATCGATATAATGCTGCCTGTTCGCATACATTTCCTGTGCACGGTTTGATAGCTGTTCTTTCGGAAGTTCCATACCCAGCAGTTCTGTCATATCAAATAAATTACAACATCCCATCTCCAATAACTCACTTTTTATCTCATAGAAAAAATCTGCGGAAGCAATAATAATATTTGCTTTTTTTAAATTCTCCAGCTCATTTGGACTAATAACCTTTATTCCAAAATATTCCTTTCTGTTTCTGGATTTATCACAAAAATAATCAGGTATCTGCCCTATTTGATTTAATGCTATATAAGCCAGTTCTCCATAAACACTTGCACCATAAATAATAATAAGTTCATCTTCTATAAATGTATTTTTATTAAAGCTAACCGTACTATTCATTGCCTCTCCTTGTTGCCGCAGATACTATTTTTCGCCATCTCCACCCCCGCAAAAATGGCCTCCATCATGCTTTCCTCATTTGCCCTGCCTTCGCCTGCCTTCCCAAAAGCTGTTCCGTGATCCACCGATGTGCGGACAATCGGCAAACCTATCGTACAGTTGATTCCGCTTACGGATTCATATCTGTCTTTCTGCATATCATACTTAAAACCGCTTAGTTTTAGCGGAATATGCCCCTGATCGTGATACATTGCCACAACAATATCATACTGTCCTGCCTGGCATTTCACGAAAACCGTATCCGGAGATTCTGGTCCTGTAACATCGATTCCTTCCCTCGTTGCTTCCTCTATCGCAGGCAGTATCTCACATTCCTCTTCTGTTCCAAAAAGACCGTTTTCGGAACAATGTGGATTCAATCCGGAAACCCCTATTTTTGGGTTCGCATATCCCAACTGCCGCATTCCTCTTTGTGCAAGTCTGATAACTTCCAATACCCTATCTTTTTTCACCCTGTCACATGCTTCTCGCAGAGAACAGTGTGTGGAAACATGAATAACATGTAAGGTCTTGCTGGCAAGCAGCATTGCAAAATCCTTTGTGCCTGTATATTCCGCAAAAATTTCCGTATGGCCACTGTAATGGTATCCTGCCATATTGATTGATTCCTTATTAATCGGAGCCGTCACCACCGCCTGTACTTTTCCTTCCATTGCCTGTTTAATTCCATGTATAGCATATTGAAACGATGCTTCCCCACACTTTGCACTGTTCTTTTTGTATTCCCACTCTCCAAGCTGAAGCTTATTCATGTTAATAAGGTCTATACTGCCAAATTCTCCTTTGGCTTCTTCCACATCTGAAATTTCCTGTAACTCCAACGGCAGATTACAAAAGCGAACTGCATCTGCCAAAGCTGCATAATCCCCAATAACTATCGGTACACAATTTTGATAAATCTCCACATGGCTTAACGCTTTTACAATAATTTCCGGGCCAATTCCTGCCGGATCTCCCATTGTAATTGCGATTCTCATTCTTTGTTTCATATCATATCCCCACCCATAATTTTCTTACGAATTTCCGTAGTGGATATTCCTTTTGTATATGGAACATACACGACATCCACATTGATTTTGGAAAGTACTTTTTCAAAGTTGTTCCATCTGTCCGTTCCTTTCCAGTCATCTCCAATGAAAACCACATCAAAATGATACAGTTCCCATAATTTTAATTTATCCCGAAAGCGGTTAATTTCCGCCCGGTCAACCCCCTTAATTGATTCTATAATTCTCTTCCTGTCAGCCTCATTAATGATTGGTCTGCGGTGTTTATATCCCTCCACCACATCATCCCCATGTACTCCCACAATCAAATATTCACAATAGCGCTTTGCCGTCTGTATCATATTCAAATGGCCGATATGGAATAAATCATATACGCCATCCGTATATCCGATTTTATATTTCTGTTTTTCTTTCAATCCCTATCACTCCCCGAGCAGTTTTAATTTGGAAACTGGATGTATCTTTCGTTTTTCAGCCGACGGCAAATCCATATAATTCCCGTATTTTGTATGCAGATATCCGTCATAATCGTATGCCCCGGGCAATGTCATTTTCTCAAACTGATATTTTGCCAAGTGGGTATACCATTTCCTCTCATATCCGTAGATTCCTTTGGGTGTCGGGAATGTCAAAATACGAACAAGCTGCGTTTTTTTTCTCTGTCCGGCATCAATAAAACGTTGGTAATTTTTTATGACCAGGTTCATTGGCAGCAGACTTATTATTTTATAAGCTACACGTTTACACAAATTTTTTTCCATTCTGCTCCCAACTGCCGACCAAAATATTTTTCGGTAGAAAAAACAACGAAAAAAATGAATCCTTCTTGCCGCCCACCCGTCCGGTACATTGTCAAACGGCATAAGGTCTATGGAAATCCCTTTTTCAAACGGCAGAAATTCCTGCCCTAACCTGATAAATTCCGTATTTTTCCTACGAAGCTTGCCGTATCCCCAGCGGTACCCTTTCGTATCCCGCAAGTCCTGCATATAATATTTTTCATGATTCAGTTCCGTTTTACATGCTTCCCGGAACTTCTCATATTCTGTCCTTAAAAAGCCAATATCTGCGTCATCATCCCACGGAATGTATCCCTTATGGCGGACTGCCCCCAACATCGTACCGCCCACCATGTTGAAATGAATACCACATTTTCTGCAGATCCTTGCCACCTCATGCATCAGTTCCTGCTGAATTTCCTGAATTTGCTTTAATTCTTTTTCTGATATGTAATACTGCTGATCTGTTTTTGGTACATTCATTTCTCAACGCTCTCCCTACATACAACAATTTTCCTCAGATTACTTCAACAGTGTTTTATCACAATTCTTCTGTACAATGTACATATTCTTGTCCACATTTTTTAATATCATCTGCTCCCTCTTCTATGCTCCATGCAACGTTTCTTTTTATTACCCTTGCCGGAACTCCTGCCACTATGCAGTTATTCGGAATTCTGCTTTTCACCAAACTCATTGCACCTATAATACTGCCGTTTCCAATCTGTGTATTGTACAAAATACATGCACGTTCCCCTATCCATACATGATTCCCCAGTACAATTCCTCTGTTTTTATTAACATCATCCGTAGAGTTTATATTTTCCTTACTTACAACATCAAAAATGGAATGTCCGTCATTGCTGCGCATACTGACATCGTATGAAAACATACAATCATCGCCTATTAAAATACTTGTACCTTGACTTACCACAACTCGATAATTTCCATTAATGCTAAATCCTGTACCTACTTTTAATAAAGCATTCTTTCCTACGAAACACTCTCCTGCCTGACCGCTAAATCTTCCATTCCTGCCAATTTTAAATTTTGCGCCTTCCTCTATATTCCAACACGTCTTCCTGTTACCATTGGAAGATACAGTAACTTTTTCTTCCAACAATATGTGTGCACATCTATTAATATTTATAAATGTATTGCTGATATGGCAGCCTGTTTGTATGTTCAACTCTGCCATATTCTTTACACAAACATCATTATTTTTTATATATGTTTTATTTCCAAATGTCACTTTTGATGAAGGGTGAATATCAATCCGATTGTCTATAAATCGTGCATTTTTATCAATCCTTATTTTAGATTTGTTTTGTATAGTAGTTACACTTTCTTGAAACAGTGAATCTGCCCCTATTTCTATTTTCGAGTCATTATGAATATAAAAAACTGTTTTTTGAAACTGAACATTTTCCCCAATCTCTATTACAGAATGAAATCCAGAAAAAACAAATTTCAATCCTTTATAATTTCCTATAATTTTATTTCCATGTGAATCTTCATAATATTCCGCCTCCTGTCGCAGAACGCAATCGCAAAAATAGTAATAATCCGAGCAAGGATTATACCCCCCCCCCCTGTATTTTTTCTTTAACTGACTGATAAAATGCAATTGGAATTATTATGTAATATCTGTTTGATTTGCCATATAAACATTCCGGAGGAAAAACCGTCTTTCCATCTGTTTTACTTATGTCACTATCAACATAAAATGTAATATCTATCCCATATTTTTCTTTCAACCTATCTTTAATAGAAGCTGATACCCCGTATTTCCCCCAAATGACGATTTCCCGTCCATTATAATTTTCAAATGCCTTGTCAATCATATAATCGATCCAATTTTCAGTTGATTTCTCCTGCATATTTCTCCTCCTCTTATATTCAGGAATAAAAAATCTGATGCAGACTATGACGATTTCATACTTTACATCAGATTTCATTTAATATATTTTACTTTATACTTTCTTCTAAGCCACAGCTTCTACAATTATCTTCCCCTCTGCCCATATAGTGTATATCTGATTTGCATACACCTTCTGTATTAAAATACTGTATTGCAATTCTCCTCTTTGCCGTAAACAATAATTTTTAGTTTTACTGATTTCATTTTATCATTGCATTGAAACAATGTAAAGTATGAGAATATTATAAACTCTAATGTAAAGTATGAAATTGTCAAGGTTCTTTTTAATCTATATACAAATATCGTAACAGTTCAGCCATACCCATTCATAAGTTGTCGGTTTGCACAATTTGACAATTTATTTAGGTTATTTCCGACAATTTATTTCATATCGGGCGTCCGCCCTATAAAATTGAATATACAAACTGCCTTAAGTGAGTAAAATCCCAACATCATTATGTATATTCCATTTCGCACGGCTGAACTGTTATCAAAAATCAGAAAATAGCTATGTTATATACACTTCCGGCTCATTCAAAATAATATCTGTTATCCCCTTCGCCTCAAGCACCCCAAAATCCAGTCTTCCTCCAGTTGGCTTTTCTGGATATAAATGCCCAGACATCCATGCCCGTACCGTATATCCTTCAAGCTGTTCTGATGTCAGGTCGATTTCTCTCCAAAACGGATGAAGTGCTGACGCCCCACAGCCACCTTTGATTTTATACATACAATCCGATGCCTTGCTGTCAAGGATTCCAAGTTCCGCATCTGCATCCAGCATTTTTAATTTTTCCAATGATTTTGCATAAAATGTGGAGTATACAACTGCTTTCTGGATTCCTCTTTGATGCACTTTCGCTACGATTTTTTCCTCCATACATGGCATTCCATGGATACCATTATACGGATAAGCACTGTTTTTTAGTTCTATATTTAACTTTAATCCTGATTTCAACCGAGTTTCCAGCAAGTCGAATACTTCATCAATTGTAGGAATTGACTGGCTTGGATGATTATCTGCATAAATATGAAGCCGTTTCAATTCAGAAAGTTTATAATCCCTTACGAACCCAATTCCTTCGGTAGTTCTATCCACTCTTT
>ERZ778495.276-NODE-276-length-53912-cov-13.100655_pt1 | contig 53912 bp, 60 predicted proteins | sample MGYA00433100_ERZ778495 | MGnify/ENA primary metagenome ERZ778495 (study PRJEB29527, sample SAMN07138962) | mouse gut metagenome | material: feces | host: mouse | place: China:Nanjing | collected 2016-01-25 ...
TGTGGCTGTTGTGGCTGTTGTGGCTGTTGTGGCTGTTGTGGCTGTTGTGGCTGTTGTGGCTGTTCAGCCTGAGTCACGTCTTCTCCGGAAACAACCTCCAGGACATCCGGTTCGAAGAGGCTGGCCATCTGACGACCTTCTGCTTCCCTTGCAGCAAGTACGGCACTCAGACGGTTCTCCATTTCCGGATTGATGTCACGCGGAATAAACTCCGGGGCAACCTTCGGACGTGCCTGATATTTCAGGGAGAGTTTTACTGCCGGATACGGTCCGGGCAGGGTGACATAGCAGGTCAGATCCGGCAGGGACTGAATGTCGGAATAACTGACCAGCGTCTGACGCTCCATATCCTTACCGGTCGATACCCCGTCACGTACCGGGTCAGCACCGTAGGAATACTGCTCGCTGGCTTTCAGATGCTCTTTCTCACCAATTTCACCGGCAGCAAACTCTGCAATCTTATGGCTCGGGGAACGGAAAAAGGCACGGGTGTTCATGACGTCAAACAGCGTGGCTGCCGCTTTCTCACCGTAGATATCTTCCAGCTGGGCATAGGACTGGATACCAAAGACATAACAGCCACCGAACTTACGGGCTTCCGGCAGGATCTCCACCAGGTCCGGCAGTTTATGCAGAGTGGGCAACTCGTCACAGAAGAACCACACGCGACGGTTGCGGTTCTCCCCCATCGCCAGCAGGCCACGAATGGCAATGGACAGCCACATGGAGATCACCGGCTTCAGGGAGGCATGGGTGTCGGCATTCGACGAGATAAACAGCCAGCCGTTTTTCTGATCTTCCCGGACACCACGCATCCAGTCACGGATAGTGAAGGACTCACCGCTGTGCTCGATCCCCTGCAGGTAACGGATGGCTTTCACATAGTTGGTCAGCACGGCACGGATGGAGATGGCCGTTTTCTCGATTTTCTCTTCCACCAGGTTGGCCGCCGGTGAGTTACGCAGGAAGGTACGCAGTTTTTCAATTTTGATGGAGAGTAGTGTGTCCACCAGTTTGCTGTAGCTGCGGTTGGGGTCATTGCGCATCAGGTACGCCGCTTCCGCAAAAATGGTACGTCCTGAACCCTGCCAGAACGGGTCCTCTTTTGTGCCCATCGGGATCAGGGTATTTGCCGTATTATCAAAATCCGGCTGTGTCAGGCACTCCTTCCATAAATCCCAGGCGGCACAGCGTGCATCCAGCGGATTCAGGATCTTATCGATGGACGGGTCATAGTAGCTTTTGACAAATTCCCCCGAACGGTCATAAATCACCACCATGTCGCCACGCTGACGGGCATAGTTGGCCAGACGACGGATAACTTCTGACTTACCAGCCCCGACCGTACCGTGCAGACAGAAGTTCTGAATTTCAGAATCCCGGATAATCGGCAGGTCGCCAATCTGGATATCCGAGGCATTACCGTCCTTTTTCAGCATCCGGGCCACTTCTTTCGGGTTATCCGTCAGCTGACGCCCGCCGGTCACCTCATTTTCACTCTGCTGTTTCCCCTGATGCCCCAGAATCCAGCTGGTCACAAAGAATGTGACCAGGCAGATAACCAGCGCCACAACGGCAGCCAGCACGAAGGCAGACCAGAGCTGCTCACCACACCAGAACATGTATTTGTCATGCAGGACCTGGGCGGCATTCATCCGGAAGGTTTTGCCGTAATACTGGATCTCATAGACCGGCTGGGACTTGATTAAATCCCGCATGCCTTCGAGGGTGGTACACCACCAGTAAATACAGCCGTTGATAAAGGTCTGCCAGGTTATCTTTATCCAGAGACCGAGTGCGACCAGAATCCAGAACAGGATAAACAGGCAGTAGAAAATAATATTGGCGATCTGACTGAACATGCGGATACGCATGGACGCGATCTGACCGCCCTGGGTCATATCCTTTGCGTTAAAGCTCATGATGTCATTCCTGAGAAAGAGAGTCAGTCGGGACGAGAAATCGAATTAAACAGGCTGTGATGTGTTACTTCCGCTTTCGCAATAAACAGAGAATCAGAACATTAATGACCAGTACAGCAAACAGCCAGGCGAACGGATTACCGGGAAACATCTGATTAAGGATTTCAAATACAGACATGGAACATCCTTCTTATTCCGGCTGCGCCGGCAACACTTCACGGTCGCACAAAGGATTTGCACAACCGTTCAGTGTTTTCATATTTATTCCGGAAACGCCGGAGAGAAATGAAATTTATTTTATTCCTCTACGGGGTTGGACAACGAGCAACGCGAGGCGTCAGTCACCGGGTGCGCCGTGATAACGGGATCACATCTTCAAGAGGGAATTTACATCTGGCTTCCTGCCGCGCACTTTCTGCTTTCCGGACAAGCCGGGAAATCTGTTGCTCGCAGGCAAGCGCCAGTTCGGTTTCACCGACAGCCTGCGCATAACGACATATGCTGGCAAGAAGATTATGGCTGGTATGCAGAGAGTATTTATCCTCATCGTAACCCAGCAGAATAAGTGCCTGTGACAGGCGGAATTCAGCTCTGTTCATATATGGATTTTTCAGGGAATCACCCGGTACCACTCTCTCCGGGCTGTTTATTATCAGAGAATATTGGCGATGGATTTGGCCAGCTGGTCCTCGAGTACCGGCTGCGCTTCTTCGAACTTCAGGTTAACCTTGTTGGCGTTCGATACCACACGGGTCTGGTACTTGTGCTGGTTACCGGTTTCGGTACTGGTCTGCACTTTGGCGCCGGAGGTGCCCTGACGGAGGGCCGCCACATTATCGGTCCGGACTTCGGCTTTGGTCCGTTCAGCAATCTGAACATCGGTGATCATGGTGAAGTTGGTGTCTTCCACCATCGCATCAGCAGCCATACCGACAAGTCCTGCGGCGATGCCCACACCAAGGGTCGCACCGGCTGAGCTGGAGTTATAGCCGGTGATACCACTTCCCAGGGCAGCGCCCACGGCAGCCCCTTCATACCCTTTGCTGAGCCAGCCCTGAGATTCCCGCAGATCCATCTTTTCTGCCTTCAGGACGTTGGCCTGAATCCAGTAGTATGCCTTATCCGGAGATGTCACCACCTGATACCCTTTTGCTTTCACGGCATCGGCGATTTTGCCCTGCAGACCGCTCATGTCCTTGTCGGACGTGTTTTTGATTTGCAGGAACACGGTACGCTCACTGGCCGGCTCCAGCCAGATGGTCTCACTCATCTGGGTTTTGACGTCCAGGTTACGCTTTTTGATTGCCGTGCTCATTGCACCACACCCTGAAAGGGCCAGCGTGGTACTGACCAGGGTAACCATCATTAAATTTTTTGTTTTCATCAAATCACCTTTATTACAAACTACAGTTTTCTTATTGCCTGTCATAATAATCCTGCCAACGAGTCCCAAAAGTATTTCCTGCTGAATCAAATCCTCCATGCATAGGTAATCCTGTTGCCGGATTAATATAATGAGAATCCACACAATCTAAATCCATATCATCAAAATCCATATCATCAAATTCCAGATGCAAATCTTCATTAGTTTTTTCATTTACTTGAGACTGCATCCATTCCCTTATACTTACACAACCACAAACTCGCCTTAGCTCGTATAGTGTACCAATGATAAAAATCATCATGCTTAATAAAGGAGAGAGTAAGGCAGATACTGGCATCGTTATATACCAGACGGCTTTACTGAATTTAAACTCACCCGACACATTTCGTTTTTTTCGGATTTGAGAAAACAACCATATAAACAGTCCCTGCCATAGCACAATAAAGCACAGGATAAAAACTGTTTCAGCGCTCCCCCAATCAGCCAGATAACAGGCAATGAACTGTATCACCGTTATCAGAGCAATATGCGCTAAGTTTTTCATTATCACTCCTCTATACGATATTATTGCTTGTGCTTATCCTGATACTCCTTTGCTCTTTTCATCAGTTCCTGTGGGCTGTCAGCACCAGGCATTCTTTCCTGAGCCAACTTTTCTTCATTATATTTATTATTCTGAGATGATGTCTCTGTTTTATGGTGGTTTTGCAGTTCAGAATACTGCCCTCTTACAATATTCTCCTCGCCACGTATACTGTCCTGAGCATCCACGATATTGCCTCGATATTCTGTGACCATATTATCAACCTGATGTTTCACATCGTTACGGATATGACTGTCTTGTGTCTTCTGCTCTATAATATTCTTATTATTCTGGTGATCGGCAATGATATCCTGACTGTCACCACCTGACGCTACAGCCCCCATATTTTTACCGGAATCATTGCGCGCGTCATTCCAGGCGTTATCCACTCCCGGCTGAACCTGTTCCTGAACAAAAGACCAGGCCATCGCCCGACGGCGTTCTGCAATATCCGGTGAGCTGGTATTTGTCAGAATAGCTTCCGCATCCTGCGGAGCGTGCTTCATCACATACTGTGCAAACTGTTGAGACAGATCTTCACTCATCTGCCCACTCATACTTTCTGTACGGGATGCCATTTCGGCATATTCATGGCTGCGGGTCATATTCGTCGTGTACTGGTCGTAACTCTGTTTCGCTGAGTTCAGGGCGGCAGACAACTGGTCCACACGGGAATCGGCATTATTGTCAGTATGGCTCCCGGATTCACTGACTTTGCGACTGGTAAAGTAATCGCTGGCCTCTTTAAAGTCCTGTGTGGCTCTGGCATCGATATCATGACGGGCATCATGGCTGGCCCGTGAACCACTGCTGGCCTGATGCGCATCATTATCATTCCAGTCAATACTTGCCCGACCACCACCTTTAACACCTACGCCACCACCAACGTTAAGAATTTTAGGTTTAATCCCCCATTGAACATGAGCATCGCCATACATCCCTGCTGAGGCTCTCGTACTTCTTGATGCAAGTTCCTGAGTGGCCTGATCATTACTGATATTGTGCGCCTTCGCATAGCTTTCCACTGCACTGCGCATCCGGCTGGCCATCATGGAGTCCTGTGCACTCATGGTATTGTCCGCCCCACCGGTGACACTGTCACTGCTGCCCCGGTTAGAGCCAAACTGGCTGAGCGTGTTCCATGCACTGGCAATACTGCTGCTGAACCCATGCAGGGCACTTTCCGCCCGGTTCATGGAGTCGCGGGCCATCTCCTGCTGTGCGGCCGCAATCTGCCGTGTCGCGTTAATACCAACCGGCAGACGGGACATCGCCCCACTGGAATCCATCACCATATTACCGTCACGGGTCTGTGTGGCGGTTGCACCGCTGCCGGTTTGGTACGTCATCTGGCCAAACGACGTGGTGCTGTTGGTACTCCAGCTGAAGCCGTTCACATTCTCCGTCTGCATGTTTCCGTAGGAGTAGTTACCATCCACCACACTGCCTGCCGCACCGGCGGTCGGACTGATGGCTGAGGAGGCTAAATGGCTGTATACGCCTGAGAACCCGTCGGCAAGCCCTTTCACTATTGCACCGGCCAGCACCGGGATCATTAAAGAAAGATACCCGGCCGTGGATGCAAGGTCAGAGTATTTCAGCTGTATCTGTGAGATTTCTGACAGCACCACAGGTGTGCCACTCTGTTTCGCATAGAACGTCATGGCGCTGTTCAGGATGGCATACAGCAACGGCCAGGTCTGCAGCCACATCAGGGCAATCACATACCTTCTCAGTATCACCAGCGTCAGTTTATTAAACATGGCCAGCAGGACAATCAGCGGAAAGACCCCTATGGCAATCCCTGTCAGGATGGTCTGTGTCATGGGCAGTGTCCGCATCGCAACATGACCGATGGAGACATGCGCCAGACGCTGTTTCTCCATTGAAGTGGTGGTGGCCAGATTCACCAGACTGGCAGTATCACCATTACGGGCGGCATAACCGGTAATACCTTCCCGAAGGGCATTGATGGTGACGTTCTGACGGATAATCTGACTGGCCGACTGGCTGGAGCCGTAGAAATAGCTGTAGCTGTCACCGAGCATCTGGCTGAAGAGTAAATCCGGGTCAGGCCTGCCGCCGAATAACTGCCGGGCATAATAGCTCCAGCTTTTTCCGCCCTGTGATGAATCCACAGCCAGACGCCGCTTCAGTTCGACGGCTGCCTGCTGGCAGGTAATAAACGCCTCTTTCTGCAGCTGCTTATCAAGAAAATTATAATTATTATTCGGTACCTGCCTGAGCGGGCTTGGCTTTGAAAAAATCAGCGTGTAGGGGTCTGTGGAGGCCATCAGCTCTTCCAGAGAGTATTTATGGTTGAGATAAATATCCCCCATCACGCAGTTCTGGACGTAGTCCTGGAAAATATTTGTGATTTCCGGATTACGTGACAGAAAGTCGGTACTTTTTGACACCAGCCCTGCCCCGAACAGCATTCCGGTTTTGCTGTAGGTGACACTGTCCGGCTGGGCAAATATCATCTCATACCCCTCAACCATGGCATGGCCAATGCTGGTTGCCAGGGAAAGGGGCGTTGCCAGCCCGACCGGCACATTATCCACCCGGTGAACCCGGACCAGGTCACTGTTATCGATAATCTGTACCGATGTGCGCACATTAACCAGCAGACTGATAAACACAAACACCGCCACCCAGCCCAGCAGGTCCATCACGTTATGCCGTTGCACCCACATAAACGCGACCACGAGCACCGACAGGGTCAGCACAATTTTTTCGATGGAATCCCAGGTCCGGGTACTCATGAATGCCGCAATGGCGTTCAGGTTGTTACGCAGCCACTCACCACCGGCAATGACATAAACCTCATTCACAGTGCCGCCCCTCCGAAGTGATAATTGTTCTGGTAACGGCTGAGCATGCGGGCAGACAACTGCTGGCGCATGTAGCTCATCTGACGGTCAACGACCAGCAGTGCGTTCTGCTGAACCTGGACCTGATTCTGGAAGACGGCTATCTGACTCTGTGCCTGAGCCAGATTATCCATAATGTTATTCATCACCTCCTGCGGGTAGTTACCGGTGGAAATCATGGCCCGTGCCTGCTGGAGCAGTTCCAGAATGTACTGCAGCATAATGTCGTAGCCGATATAGTCCGTCAGCTGATAAACCACGCTGTTGGATATGCCGAGCATCTGCGGGTCGACCAGGTATTTAAAGACGGGAATGGTGGTGCTCTGAATGAATTTTTTTTCCTTTTCATCCAGGGAGGAATCACTGACCGCCTTGCTCTGGATACCGGACAGCAGTTTCGTAATCTGCGACTTGAGGGCATTTTCCTTTTTAATTGTCACTTCAGTGTCTGCCACCACCTTCAGGCACTTGTCCGAATCATTGCAGTGATAGATTTTCGCGGTGCCTCCTTCCATTATCGCCCGGATAATGTCACGGTCAGTGGTGCGTGCCGGCAGCGGTGTGATTTCACTGTCCTCCCCAAAAATGAGTGTGCCGGTCAGCGTCATGATGAACTCTTTCAGCTCCTTGTTACCGTCAAACATCCGGTTTTTACTGAGTGAGTCCCAGATAATATTGGTATTTTTCAGAACCCGTTCCTTGTCCTTGTCGCTGGCCTTGTCACGGACAGAATCAGAATCGCCACCCACGGTGCAGCCCTGACGGGACGCCGCCCAGTCAGCAAAGATATTGCTCTCGCCGGCAATGTCCTGGCAGACCTTCTGCTGAGATACCTGCGTCTGCGGGAAAAGGCCACCGATGATGCCCTGTGCGGCCTGGCATGAGCTGAGGTTCATGCTGTTAATGTCGTTCGCCATTTTCTGCAGGAAATCCTTGGCGGTTTTGATTTCCGGCACTGTCGTCTGCAGGGCAAGGTCGAAAAAGTAGCCCATTGCGTTGCTCATAATCTGCTTCACGAAACGCTGTAACTGTTCACCGTTAATGAAGCTGAAAGAGCCGAGATAGGCATCGATGCCGCCACAGCCGGCGTTAATATCCGGCAGGGTCATGGAAATGAGCTGAATGTTTTTGACCTGGTTACGGGCGTACAGGGAGCCTCCATAGGCATACCCGGCAGCCTGTCCCTGCCAGACGCCCGGCTGGGTGGTGTTGGACGCAAAGCCCAGCCTGTCAAAAAAGTGGTTCATGTCGCTGTTGACGTCTGCAACTGCAGTAAATGGCATAAAGCTCAGGCAGCTGCACAACAATAAAGCTGGAATACAACCACGATTTCTGCATAATTTACGTCTAAGTTGCGGGGATAAAAAGAGATTCATAAACGGACCTCTGTCAGAAAACACTGAGTTGATTGAAAACCATGACGTTACGATTAAAGAAAGCATTTAATTATTTTGAAAATGAAGATGTCAGAGATATTTTTCGGAACATATTCAGAGATAGTTTAACAGGCTGCTCCTTAATAACTCTTATTGTGACCACCATTGCTTATGCATTTAAATTAAATGATGAAATCAAGTACTTTATATTATTTATATCATCACCAGGCGCTCTTGTGGTTCTTATCTGGATGCTTTATTGCCTCCATTACTCTTTTGAGCGGTTATTAAACACTAAAAGCTATATAACCAAAGGGTTTAGTGCATTGTGGGTTATATTACTTCAGATTATAATCAGCTATGTGGTCATTAAATTATTAACAAACACTGTCTGCCTGTGATCATCAGGGGAAAAATGCAGATGAAAGGGACCAACCAAACCAGCAGACAGGTACCAGTATCAGGAGCGAAGGGAGGATGTAGAATATGCTGTCAGGAATCCTCCCTCTGATGATATCCCGCTCAATTCCCCCTATAAGAAACCATGCCACAAACTGCATTAGCAGGAAAGTACCAAACAGTCTGAGCGTATTCCACGCCCATGCCTCATAGTATAAAAGTAAGGGAATCTGTATCATCACAGTAACAACACACCCTGAAATGATTAACTTTGGATTGTAATCCTCCAGGTTAAGAGAACCAGTTATAAACCCACCAAAGGAATACAAAACCACAGATAAACCAAATATTGCAGTGACGATACAATCCTCTTTAAGTTTATTTTCCACCTCTACCAGCCCATTCCAGACTGCATCATAAGATATTATTAGCCAGTGAGTGGTTATTATGAAAAGCAGTATAATTAATGCATATGAAATATAAATTTTCAGCGACATATACACTCCTGTTTATCGTATTCCTTTCTCTGTATACATCTGCAGAACGGTATCCATCCGAGCCATAAAACCGGCTGCATCAGACGCTCCCTGTAACAGTGGTAAAGCTTCAAGCGTGTTGACGTTAACCAGAACGGTGGTCGGGGTGGCCACCGGGATATTCGGGAAAAAGGTTCGCATCACATCCGGAGAGGCCTGCAGGGCTTCCGGAAAAGCCTCATCCCCGCGACCATCCAGGGTGTACGGGAACACCGAGAAGCCGTACTGTTTCGCCAGCTGCTTCAGTACCGGGTCAAACTGATGGCAGTACGGGCAATGACCCTGCATAAACAACACCACTTTCCAGTCGGCCAGATTAACCTGACTGCCGTTACTGAGACGAAACCAGCGGGGAGCCGGTTTTTCCGGCCTGACTGGTGTACCTGCTGCCGGTTGTGCGGGTAGTGCCGCCATTCCCTTCGGGTTCCAGAGTCGCTCAATCTCCGCAAATGTCGATGCCTGCGCCCCCGTTACCAGAAGAAGCGGAATGGCGATGGCCACCAGGGTCTTAGCGGGAAAAAGAGTCATGTCTGCTCTCCTTTTCTGCAGCGAGAATGGCGGCCTGACGGGCCTCCAGGGCTTCCCTTTCCTCCCGGCTGACTCGGGCTATCCATGTATCCAGTATCTGGTATGCCCCAAACAGAACGAGAATGGCCGCAATCAGCTCCGCCAGAAAGAAAGCCATCCAGGGTTTTCTGTAAACCAGACGGGCAACAATATGAAACCAGAGCCCCTGGGAAAACACCCACACACCGGTAATATCAAGACGGGGTAAAGAGAATTTATATTTGCTCATATTCAAAATACCATTATTATTTACTATATTGCCACTTTCATACACCATCAAACGGATACAGTTATATTAATCAGCACGGGTTTAATGCGATGAGTTTATTTTTTGACAGAAAAACACTCGAAATCATAAGAGATATCATCAGGGAGACAATGCTGGGCAATGTTGCCATAGCCTTACTGATAAATATTTCACCGGACTATATGATACATAAGAACATTCCATCAATTGTCATGCTCTCTGTTTTTATATTAATGATAATATGCATTGAACTCTGGATGCTTCTCTCTGTAATAAATTACTTACCTGCATTACAAATAAAGAGAGCAAAACTCGCGCTTATAATATTTATTCTCTGGCTATGTCTCTTTCTCGCATTAGCCATTCGTTATTTTATTATGTTTTCTGATGCATGGAGCAACCAGTAGAACATAATCATTCCCGCACCAGAAAACACTGAAGCAACAGCGAGCCACAAACGCTTATGCACACCTTCTGACATACCTGAAAAATATCCTGTATGGAGTGGCAACGGCAACCATGACAACACACCTGCCAGAGCAAGCAGGGCCGGAGGGATATGCCACAGCTCATATTTCATAATCACAATACCTTCTGCCATCATCATGGACAGGGTACAAACCACAAAACAGTCCCATGAAAAAAAACGCCTGTCCGCAGCAAGAAGAATAATTGTCAGTGACATTACTGTTATCTGTGCCAGCAATAAAGGCCATAAATGAAGAAAATTCATTTACATTACCTCTTTAAAAATTCGGTTTAAAATCCTCAGATACATTCAGGAACTGTTTCGCCAGGTCGTCCTGAGAAATAAAGCCATATGACAGTGGACGGACACTTCCCTGTTTCGGGTCTACCAGCATCATGGCCGGGAAATATTTCACACCGAGACGCTGTGCCTGCCCCTGGTCTGTTCGCGTGTCCGGCAGCAGCGGGTTAATCACCCCGTCAACAGAGACCGGAATCACGCTCAGCCCGTAGGTTTCACGGAATCCCTTAATCACCTGCGCCAGCTGGCCATCAATCGGGTCCTGTCCCCGGTAAAAGAACATGATGCCGTAGTGTTCAGCCAGTTTCGCAATGGCCTGCCACTGCTGAGCCTGGTCTGCCGCCAGCTGGTTCCGTACCGTGCCGTTGTAATGGCTGTACTGCAGGTTATAGTCCAGTTCCGGATGCGCCAGCATGGCCTTTCTGGCGCTCATGGTGAAAAGCCCGGCCTGCTGCGTCCAGTAATTCTGCAGCCGGAAATACCTGACAAAATTGTCCACGCCGGGATACAGAATGGCCTCATACAGCGCCCGTTTTGTTGCCGTCTGCAGCGTGGACAGTTTCTGCATAATGTCCGGCGCCTGACGGGGGGCTGCCGTCACCGGTTTATTTTCCGGCTCCGGCTGTTTCATCTTTTCGTTATACCACTGCCAGCCCGCATTCTTTCCGTATACCGGAAAAATCATGCAGCAGAGCAGCAATGACAGAGACGTTATTCTCATACAAACCACCTCAGCGCCCGAACTTTAAACCGAGGGACACAGCAATAATCAGAGCGGTGATACTCATCAGCATTGCCACTGACGGCAGAATGGAGGCTGTAGCCGGCTGAAGACACAACCAGACCAGCACCAGGCCGGTACAGAATTCAGCCAGTACGCACAGGCTCATCATAACCAGCAAACACACCCCGGCAGCCCCTGACGGCTCCCTGCCGTTCCTGCGGGTATAGTGGCTGTACATCATCCACAGCCAGTTACTGAACACCAGGAAAAACCATCCTGCACCACACACGGTATAACGAACACTGTCAGCATACTGCCCGTACAATGTCTTCAGCAGCGCATGCAGGGCATTTATACCCGTGAATACGCCGCTGATGACCACAACTCCGGCGAGCACACCGGCCAGTATTTTCGCGACCGACAGGGCGCTTTTCTTCATGGCCACCGTCAGGCTTTCCGGTTCCTGTTTCTGCATGATGCTGTTCCTCACTTACCCACCTGCTTCAGCTGGCCGGCTATCTGCTCTTTCACTTTTTCGGTCAGCGCACCGTTATCCGGGATTTGCTGGTTCTTCATCAGGTCTTCGTAGAAGTTTGTGAAATCCAGCTGGTCGAACTTAATGCGCTGCAGTTCGTCCACGGTAATTCCCCGGCAGTCCGGATGTTTTGAACTGCCAAACCCAATCCGTAACTGCCCGTTACGTCCCTGCTGCTGCACTATCTGCGCCAGTTTCGAGTCAAACTGGCAGTAGCTGCGTTTTTTCTGCAGACAGACGCCCAGCACCTTTTTCGAACAGAACTCGCCCACGCTGACCGTCAGTTTGTCCTCCTTCGCTTTTCCCAGCGCCTTTTCTTCGCTGTTGCACTTCGCCAGGCCCACATCCTGACCCCAGCCCCCATCCTTACAGCAGTTACTGAAACCGGCTGCAGCCTTACGGCAGAATTTCGCCTCACCGGTAAAGGCCCGGACGTCCACGCCATTAAGGGCGGCAACATCCTTACCTGCTGCGGCCAGGGCAGCCAGCTGTGATACGGCCGCCCCAAAGTCACTGTTCTTACCGCTCTGTGCCTTATCGCATTCACCATCGAGGCAGAAGACATCACCGCCACAGACCATCACTTTCCCGGATGTCTTTGACTCACAGGAGTACGTGGCATATTCATGCAGGCAGGTTCCCTCATCGGAATAAAACGCGCACTGACGGGATGCCAGCGTGCAGGCAGGATTATCGGTGTATGTCTTACAGGTGCCGTTATCTGCCGACTGCGTGACATATTTATCCCGGTATGCCCAGCAGGACGCTGTGAGACTCCAGGGTTTTCCTTCCATAACACCGGTTTTCGTCCCGCCCGGCTCTGAGCATTCCGTGCCTTTCAGAACCCCATCCGCCTTGTTGAACGGGCAACTCTCCACCCATTCCACCCGGGGTATCCACTCCCTGTCCTTAACCTGCATGACAAGCGTCAGCGTCCAGCGGGTCCGGCCGCTGGTCAGGTATCCAAAGACGATGTCATCAACCGTACCGAGACATGTTCCGTTGGCAGAGCAGCCACTGCCTTTAACTTCCTCACCCGCCTTCAGCACCATACCTGCAGCATTCAGCGGTACCGATGCCGTCCAGGTGACGTTCACCGTGGTGTTCATAAAAGTGATTTGAGTATTGAGCAAAGGGTCCTGTGTGGTAATCCCCAGCGTGGCCTGCTGTACTGCCCCGCTTTCAGGCCCCCTGAAGCTCACCGCAATACGCTTTCCTTCCCGCCAGAAACGGAACTGTTCATGGGAGATAACAAACGTTTTCACAGTGCTCGTGTCATTCCAGTTGCCGGTAATACTGGCGGTCCTGGTACAGTATTCCTCCACCATCGTGTCCCGCTCACAGGTATAGTTTGTGAACTCACTGCGGTTTATCTGCTGCGCACTGCACTGCTGCCCGGTGTTTCCCACAATACCATCAGCACGGCTCTCCACATCCCGGCCGGTCTGAATAAATGGCGCATCCGGTGACAGAATGTCCTTCGGTTTGTTCATGAAGGACTCGGTAATGGTTTTCCCGGTTTCACTGGTTGCCCATTCCGTGGTGCCGTTATTCTTCAGCCCACCATCCCCGCCGGCAGTCACCCCGCCGTAATACTGCGTCTCATCCGGGCTGGCGTTATAACCAGGAATACTCTCCTGTGGCTTAAAGTTCTGAATACTGCCAGTACCCTGCCCCTGTATCTGACGGGCAAAATCCGCGCCGGCACGGTAGTCACTGTGGCTGTCGGCAAACACAGAAAAGCTCAGGAAAAAAACAATTGCACAAATATTGCACGGTTTTCCGGAGTCATTAAAATTCAGAGACCTGAAAAAGGTATTCATCTTTTCTTTCATAACCTGAACCATAATGGAGAATGAAGTGATGTCATCTCAACTTCAGAACTGTGTTGATTGTGGTAAAGCATTAAGTCGAACAGCCACAACATACGGGAATTGCAGCTCAACGGACCCTTTTGGAAAAAAACGGCGCAGCGATCGCTTTTATCAATGGTTTGTAGGGCTGTTTATTACGGCTATTATTATTGCTGGCGGATTATGGTACCTGGGGCTTCTTGACGTACCGGGATTACTACTCAGATAACGACTTCAGCAACGATATCAGCGTCCTGAAGTCTGCACGCAGTGAGCGGCGACAGTACCGGTGATACCAGCAATGAGGGGCTTCAGGCTGAAGCCGGAAACAGAGCTGAAGGTCACTGCTAAAAGAAACCCCGACGGACCAGCCCCACATCAGCCGGGGCATAACGGACTCCGCATCCTGCCGCAGTCGCTGCTCAAGAAGGGCTGCCATTTTTACCGGACAGACAAAGGCAATATAAGGCGGCAGCTTTGTGACAGGGAAACCATGCCCCTGACAGGACGCATATGTTCGGAATCCGTGAACGTTCATCGCGGCCACCAGTGCACGGATGTCCGGGTCAATCCGGTAATACCCGGCAGGCAAACTCATTGCGGCTTATCCCCGGTGCCATCCAGTAGTCCCTGAGCCACCTGCCGGCAGCCCCCCGCCCTGGCCACTTTCTCCAGCGCCTGCCTGACGCGCAGGTTTCCCCGGATGATGTCGTGCCCCTGGCTGCAGAAAACCACCAGAGCCGGCACGCTGCGGATGCCGTACTGTGAAAACAGCGTCGGGTCGATCTGAACACCATCGGTCGCCCCGTCCTTCACCAGTGCCAGCACCGCTTCAGCCGTGGCCTTCAGGTCGTTGTTCAGCATGCCGCGCAGCGTGGCCGGAATACCGTAACGCCGGGTTTCACCCAGCATCCGTTTCAGCCCCTCTTCCGGAATGGAGAAGGACACAAAATACACGGCGCCCTGCTGCGGTTTGTCTTTCTGAGCCGCCTGCTGCCTGCGGACCAGTTCATCGAGAAACTGGTTATCGGAATGCTGAAGGGGATTCGCCCTGACCTGCTGTTCAGCCCATGCCTGCAGCTGTGTGTCCGGTTTTTCACGTAACTGCTGACTCAGTGTTTCCTGCTGCTTCAGAAACTGGCGGTTTTCGGGCGTATTCACTTTATCTGACGCCATAACCGCCCCGTTCAGCATCAACAACAGCACAGCCAGATACTTCTTATTCAGCTTCATTATTCACCTTACAGGAATACACAGTTACGTTTACGCCACATCAGGTAACCGAAGTTTTTCTTTGTGTTAGGGGGATTTTTCCCGGCTTCCCAGCGCATCACACTGCGCCCGAACGGATGGCACTGCCCGCTGTCCAGGTACATGTTCACCATCTGATAGCGCCAGCGCTCTTTGGGAAGAATGGGCGACGGATACTCATAACAGACCGCCGTGTTCTGCCCGATGGTGTTCATAATCATGCCCTGACGGTGCAGCTTGAACGCCATCCGTTCACTGACCAGCAGGGAGGACTGCAGCGGACCGGATTCATTGCTCACCCAGCCGTTGAACGGGTACATGCTGCCCTGCGAACCGGCACACCAGAACAGAATATCCAGCGGTTTGTTAAAGGCACTGGCGATCGCATCCGCCGCACAGGCCCCCTGGGCTATCGGGTTAGCAAAAATGACCGCCTCCGGATTGAGAATGGTGGTCAGGCTGCTGTCCGTCCATGTCGGGTCGATTTCAGAGATGTACCCGATATCCATATCCCCGCCCATCAGGCACCCGGCGGACGTGATGATATTCAGCCAGTACGTCAGCGGATATTTGTACCAGTGAACGTGGTAGAAGGCTCCGTTCACCTGCTTATCGTCTTTTCTGGCCGTGCCCTGTCCTGTTTTTCCCAGCTCCGGGATTGTCACTCCCAGATTGACCATACACCCCGGAGAACGGGTGACATCCGTCAGGGCCATCGGCTCCCAGTACCCGATGGCCAGTCCGATACGTTTAAAAATGGGGGGCGGGGCCGGGCAGAACTGGATCGGCATAGACGGATTGGCGGTATCCGGTACCTTTCCCTGACTCACTTTTGTGCTGCCCAGCGACAGCGGGAAAATACAGTTCCAGCAGATATCCGTGATCGGGTTTACAAAACGTCCCTCACAGGCCGCATCCGCTGACGCCACAGGGACATAACCTGCGAGAAGGAATAACATCAGTAGCCACAGGCTTCGCTTCATTTTCTGTCCTCCTCTGCCGGCATAAACTCCACCTTCAGGAAGCGTTCGCCGGAGGCGGCTGTCACCCGTGCCGGAACCTGATCAATGCCGAGGCGCTGGCAGAGCACACCGTTCTGATCAAAATAAATACGGCTGTCCAGGGCCTTCTGCATCTCCGGAATACTGCCCTGCACGAGGATAATTTTGCTCTCCAGCGTGGGGGGCGTCTGACGTTTCATCCAGGCCACCTGCGCCGGATCATCGCCGTTGATGAAATACAGCGTCTGGTTGAAAGGCACATACTGCAGCGGATTCATCACCTCCCCCTGGCGGGCGAAGACACGTCCTTCGTTATCCCGGATATCCGCGGCCAGTCTGACAGACGGATCAAACCACCGGCTGCTGTATTTCTCTGTGCGTCCGATACCGGGCACGGCAGGAGGCCGCAGGCTGTTGCGGATCACCCGCTCCTTAAAGGCATCCATTTTCCGGCCCATCTCACCGGACTGCTCCAGTGCCGTCAGGCGCTGCATAATCACCGTCAGCATGTCCGGCTCCTGCACCGGCCACAGATCGCCCCAGGTACCAAGATCGGCCGCTGCGACACTCTGCCCCCATACAATCAGGGCGATCAGGCCCCGGCATTTCACGGTTCAGTCCTCATCCGCCGGGCAATATCCTGCTGGATCTGCCGCGTGATATCCGGCGCTCCCTGTACCACGGCAGGCGACACCAGAATGACGGCGTGGTGCTCCTGCTGCCAGGCCTGCAGGCTGCTTTCCAGTGCCGCATTAAAACGACCGGACAGGGCTTTCGCCTGTTCTTCCGACAGTTTTTTCTGGCTGGCACGGTCAAAAAAGGCATCCACGGTCTGTTTCATATTGAAGGAGACGGTCACCGGCGTGTTCAGCCGGACAATGCCGTAACTGATGGCGGCATTCAGTAACATCATTGCCAGGCAGCCCGGTACGGTCCACCACCAGTGGCTGCGTCGTTCTGCCGTGACGTCGGCGGGTTTCTGCGTAGTACTCATGCCACACTCCTGTATTTCTCATGCTCTTCCAGCCAGGCTTCCAGCGAAGCCATCTCCGGCCCTGACTTCTTCCACGCCAGCTGCCACACCGCCTCGTGAATGCTCAGGCCCTCTTTACGCTTCTGTTGTACAAATTCAAAGTCCGGCCCGTCAGAGCTGTACATGGCGCGGCTTAACGGGTCCACAAACAGACGGTGCCAGGAGGAATGGTTTTCCACCTGCAGCAGGAAAGAGCTGAACCACTGGTCTTTGGCTGCACCAAATTTGCCGATCATGTCGCGCTGCAGTGGCAGGAACTGGTCAGGATACAGCTGGTTGTATTTCGCGAACTCCTTCGCACTCTGCTTGAGGATAATTTTGTAGGAGGAGTTACCCCATGCCGCACGGGCCGCACTGGAGGCCTTGTCAGAGTCAAAGTCGACGATGTTCTGGGTGATGGTGATATAGGCGCCGGTATGACGGCGGGCGGTACGGTATCCCTTCTCGATGAACTCCCCCACCTTGTGGTTTTTGAAGTCCAGCAGACGCCAGCCTTCATCAATGACGTTCAGTTTTTTGAGGCTACGTGGCGTGCGGTACATCCTGTTCTCGATGTAGATAATGAGGGAGAACATCACCGCGACCAGCAGGGACGGCCGGTCTTCCAGTCCGCCCAGTTCCAGCACCACCATTCGGGCATCATCCCGCAGGGACGGCTCATCGGAGTTGAAATACTGGCCGTAGGTGCCGTTGGCAGTGTACTGGTCAAGCAGCACAATCATTTCATCCAGGCGACTGCGGATGGTCGGTGACTCGGCATACTGCTCGCTGTCACTGGCGTTTTTCAGGAAGTCCACCACATCATCGATACGTGCCTGGTTCTCTTTGGCCAGCCAGGATGCCCTGACCGCCTGCAGTAACAGTCCTTCATGCACTTCATCGAGATTGCCGTTGGGGCTGGCCATCACCGACAGCTGGTCACGGATACGTTCTGCTGACTGGTCAATATCGGTGATGTTCGCAAACGGGTTAAAGCGCAGGGTTTCACCGTCCAGATATACCCCGCCCATGTTTTCACACAGGGACTTGTAGCCGTCCCCCATGTCGAACACCACCGCAAAGCCCCCGGAGTCCAGCACGCTGCGGATAAGGGGCTGTATCAGCCCGGTCTTGCCTGCCCCGGAGGTGCCGCAGACCGCCATGTTGTAGTTGGTGTTGTTCATTCCCCGGAAGAAGATATCGATGAACGCCAGCTGGTTCCGGTAGGTGGGGGCCAGCAGCCCTGCCGGTGTCAGGGGGTTATCCGCCACCAGGGGCATCAGGTTGGCCACATTAAAGCTCTCTGCCCGCTGCACCACACCGGCCTCTTTCAGCTGTTTAAACAGCCCCTTCCCGGCCATAAACGGCAGACAGGTCAGGAAATTGCGCATGTGGTTAAAGCGCGGGGAAATCAGTTCAAACCCGTTCTTGCGGAAACTGTTCAGGATGTCCTGCTCCACCTGCAGCGCGGTTTCCTTGTTGTCCCGGCAGAAGGCGGTGATATTGAGAAAGCAGGACACCACCGAGGACTGGCCGGAGCCCAGCCGCTGGCGCAGTTCCCCCCACTCCTTCGCCTCTTTCTCCACGGACGGGAACCATTTGGCATAGGAGGTCTTCGACTTTTTCTCCAGGTCCAGGTACTTCAGATTGGCTTCGCTGTGAGTTTTCACCTGGTCTTCCACCACAAGCGTCAGCGTCAGGATGAACGGGCAGGAGATGGACAGTTCCGGGTTCAGCAGGTTGCTGTAGTTGTCTGCCATGTTCCACAGGAAGGCGATTTCCGGGTTACGGGCCAGATGGAAATTCATGATGCGGGCAGTGCTGTTTCTGCCGTTCTCACGCAGCCCCAGCGTCAGGTAATCTGCCCGGACCTTCAGGTCAAAACTGTCATCCACACACTGGTAATTCAGGTCGGAGTACGGGTCCAGCTGGCGCTTTTTCGGGTACAGTGCATCCGGACTGTGGTTAATCATCTCCCCGACAATATCGATGAAAGCCTGAGCATCCGCGGTCTGCGTGGCGATATAAGCCCCCTGCAGGGAGGCCCGGATAATTTTGACCAGGTTCTCCATCTCCAGGATATCCGCCCGACTTTTTTTCCTGGACGGTGAACAGTACGAGATGAACACCCGGTAGTGACGCAGGGTCAGCGGCAGGTTCATCCCCTCCGGCAGCGGGAACTGTGTCTCTGCTGCTTTCATATAGTAGGCGCGGGTAATGGCGTTAAACCGCTCAGCCTGCTCACCGGACCAGGAGAACTCCCGCAGCCCGTATTCAATCCGCCCGCCGACCAGCTGGCTCGACATCAGATGGACACACAGCGGAATACCGCGTGGCAGTTTGGTGCGCAACAGGTGGTCAAGCGCCTGTACCACAGTCTCATTGGCACCGTTGATAGGCGTGGCTTCCAGCATAAAGCCCAGCGTAGTGTCATTCATGAACAGGCCGGATTCCTGGTTGTAATCGCGGTACGGCAGCAAGCGGCTGAACTGCGGGAAGTTCATTTCGCCCAGGATTTCGTTGGCCTTTGCGGACTCGTCAGGCAGTTTCAGTGCGGTGACGAGAGAGTTCACCGCCTGAGTGACGGCATCAAGAGGGTTTTTCACGCGGACACCTTTGAAGATTAATCAGAGAACCCGAACAACAAGAACATGGCGGCAGGCAGGGCAATCGGCATGAGACCGAAGGCATAGTCCTGCCACTGCAGCAGCCATACCCCATCCCACTGCCACTGAATAAACAGCCAGAGGGAAGGAGCCAGCAGAGCCAGTCCGTGCACAATCACAGGGAACATGACAATGATGCCCGCCAGTTCCTGCTGAACATCGGGACGGGAGGAGTACAACCGGACCAGCGTCACCACAACAGACTCGGTGACCAGCAGAAGCTGCAGCCGGACTGTTTTCCAGAAATCAGGAGAAAGCGGCGGCTCGTGCAAAAAATAGCGGTTAGCAAAGCTGAGGCCCCAGTACACCAGAAGGAATCCGGCCACACCGTAGCGCAGAAGAACGGTTTTCACTGCTCATCCCCCCTGATAAACGTCCGGATGGCATCCTGTTCGCGCTGACGGGTTTCGCTCTCTTCTGCTTCATCCTGTCTCTCCTGCCAGAGACGCCGGATGTGCTGTCTGTCCCGCCCGGTCAGTTTTTTTCCGGACAGCAAACGGTTCATCAGCTCCTGGCGCACATCCGGATAGTCCTGAGCCTCGCGCATCAGTTGAAGCAGTTTCCGGCGGCTGAGAACCAAAAAGCAGCCAGGCTCCACCCACACAAAATTGATGTAAATAACACCAACTACCGCTATGCTCCACGGTATTCCTATAACGGCGAGCACAAGCTGAGAGCTTTTCACCAGGAATCCCACTGAACTCACCACTCCGGGGATAACAATCAGAATGAGCAGAGCTGTCGCTATCCTGCTCTGACGCTGGAATGCCTGGTCATGTGCATCAAGAATGGAATTAATTTGCTGAAAATCGACGTTCATTCTGATTTGTCCTCGCCAACAAACTTCCGGATGGCATCCTGTTCATGCCGACGAGTGGCAGACTCCTGCATTGCATCCATTTTTTCCCACCAGAGGCTCCTGATTTCCTTCTTGTCCAGTCCGGTCAGTTTTTTACCGGACAGCAGGCGGTTAAGCAGTTCCTGGCGCACATCCGGACAGTCTTCAGTCAGACTCATAAGCCAGAGCAATTCCTGACGACTGAGTACCATGCGTGATTCCTCCGGTACGCTGTAATAATTAAAAATACGACTGAATACCCCACAACAGCAGGCAACGGACAGGCACAGGGATTTCAGATATAGGCCAGAAACACAGAATGTGGCAATGACACAGGAAATGCCTGTAATTAAAGCGCCATTACTCAGCGCCATATACAGCGGCCTCTGTTTTCTGAAAATCCGTTCATGCTCATCCAGAATTAAATCAATTTTTTCAGCGTCTGATTTATGCATAGTGTTTTCTCTGTTTTTCCTGATACGCCTGACATTCAACGCATAACGTCACACCGGGAAATATTTTTCGCCTAGCTGCCGGAATGGGATTTCCGCAAGTTTCACAGAGATAAACAGGAATACCATGAGCATTTATTTTCTGACGTATCCGGTTTATTCCTGTCATGGTCAGCTGTTCTGTCACTGAATATGCTTCATCTGCTTCATCACTCACTGAATATCTCTCCCGACATGTTCTGACACGCTACCGCCCATCCCTTTTCACGCACAGGGCACTCGTTTTACAGGCAGACTTTGAATACGGAATTCCCGCCGGCATTGCCGGCTGATATATGAATTCAGGGTCAGTTAATTAATGCGGGGCTTTCCCCACGCAGACGGTTTAATAACGAAAAAGACACTGGACGGCTGATGATAAATATCCTGGTTATCAATATAAGGCGCTATCCATAATGCCGCCGTCTGCTCACCCGTTCGCAATGGCCGGGGGGAAATCACAGCAGGCACTGTACTGACCGGAACAGCCGTTTTCACCTCCCGGGCGGCAGTAAACAGCGGGCGGGGTGCCAGCAGTTTCTGCCCGGGACGGGCTGTCACAACAGGCCGGCTGACAGGCGGTGGTGCCGTGGAAACGGCCTGTGCCGCCGTTGTCCGGAAGTTCCCGTCAGCCAGGCACGGCAGTGATGCCGCAACCGGCTTTGCTTCTGAGGACTGCTCCAGTTTTTTGGCCTTTTCGTTGGCCTGCTCCATTGTCATACAGGTATCTGACGTGGTGGCATCACACTCAAAATCAGAATTCGTTCCGGCGCAGCCGGAAAGTAATAACGTCTCCAGAAGAGGAATAAATAAAGAAATCGGTTTCATTGTTCTTCTCCTTTTTTATTATTCCCTACAACAGCAGAAATAAATTCCGCTGTCAGATTTTCTTTCCCTGCACAGGGTTGTCCGGAGACCACCGTATTTCCCGGAGAAGAAAATAAGCTCATCGACATACCCTTCCTCATCGCACCGACAGCAGCCATATTAAAACTGTGCGGCAGTAATTCAGAACCGAATTTCTCCGGTGCAGGAAGTATGATTTTTGTGGTACAGTTACTGAGAACAGAATTAATAAAATCATCCGACACGGTTTTACCCGGCACAGAGCGGGCAGTAATAATATTACTATTACGCATGTTCATTTTTATCTCCGTTATTTCTGTTTGTTCTGTCATCAGGAAAATAAACAGGGCATTTCCTGATTTTTTCCGGCAGGGAAGCATCTTCAGCAAGCACTTCCTTCAGTCGTTCATCTGCGGTTCCCACCCGGACACATTTCATTTTTCCGGGCCACATCGGATATTTCCCGGTGCCTGCCGCAAACGACATATACATAAGTGCCAGCGTTGCCCAGAATGCGGTGACCAGTTGCATCAGTGACCGGTCAGTCTCCCTGGCATACCCTGTGGCTCCAACATTGCGGTAATGGCAGATTTCTTTTACTTCTGCTCCGGGAAGGTCTGAGGAAGAAAACCGACATTCACTGACCGGGAACTGCCCGGCAGGGGCTGTTTGTCTTACGAAGTCAATTTCCTGAACCAGTAACTGCCCGGGCGTGGTGTTGTCCTTCCATAAAACAAATAACGCCATCAGGGCCATTGTCGCCAGCGGCCAGATAATCACAAACCTGACGACCCACAGCAGCCAGCGAACGACAAACGCCACACGGAATGTCAGTGCATCACCCGCCATTTCCGCCCTCCTTGCCGGCATCACCGCCCTGCGGGTTCTTGTCTTTGGACATAAACTGCTGCGGATTCAGGTTGCCCAGCTGTTTCAGCATCTGGTCGGTGTTAAAACCGTTCAGGTGGCTTTCTGCCGTGGGCGGATTCGGCACCGTGCTTTCAGCGTTCCCTTCCTCCGCCTGGCTCTGTGACTGCTCCAGCGCCATCTCCTCCACGGTTTTCAGCTGGAAGCCATCCTGGAACACCACCGTCACTTCATTGCCCGCACCAATCGGTATCACCGGGTGATACTGCTCAGCACGTTTGATGTAGTAGTCACTGAGCGTCTGTGCCGCTTTCGATGCGCCGCCGCCGATACCCATTTTCAGGACGTCACCGGCCCCGTAAGCGGCAGTGGCACCCAGCCCGACAGCCGGCTGGGAGGCGCGCTCCATTCCCTGACCGATACCATCAACAAATCCCGCGCCCCATGCCCAGCTGAGGATTTTGCCGTTACGCATCACCACTTCGCCCTTGATACCGTTTTTACCCCGGAAGCTGACATGCCCCTTAATCGGCATATCAATGGTTTTGCCGTTCTTCAGGCAGCTGATATTGCGGGTGCGTACAATGGCACGCTCACTGGACACATCCCCCCAGGCTTCCAGACCAACAAAACATCCCGTTGCGTCATAGGTTTTGCTGTTCGGCATTTCCACCAGGCCGGTGATACGCAACTGCATCGGTACCGTGGATTCATTGCCAGTGACAGAAGCATTGGCATCTGCCCCCTCAATCAGGACGGATTTTGCAAAGCTCCCAGACGGGATATACGGCAGAGAGGGCGCTTTCCTGGTGGTACTGTCGTAACTGAATGTTTTACGCTGAATACGGTTCGGTACAGGCACGGACTGGTATGTCACCTGAGGAGGCGGTGTCGTGCCGTTCCCCGGATAAAACGCCGTTGGCGGTGGAACCGCGCCCTGCGGTGGGAACGTCGCCGGGGCATTACCCGGCTGAGGTTCGCCTTCCGGCCCGGGTGGTGAGGCCGGCGTCTGAGGTACCGGCTCTCCGGTTGACGTCACCGGCTTCGCGCCCAGGGCTTTTACCTGCTCTGCAAGTGCAGCATTATCCTGCCCCAGCTTCTCAATACGGCGCTGGTCATCCCCCCGCTGTTTGTTCAGGACGTCCAGCTCACGGCGAACTTCCTCATACTGCTTCTGCATCTGCGCTGCCGTCACCTGCATTTCTGTCGTGGCATGCTGACGCACTTTGTCATCAAAGGTCGTATCCACCACACCAGTCATATCCGGCACAGGTTCCTGTTCAGCCACGGCCTCACCGTTACCGGACATGTCCACATCAGACAGATACAGTGCACCACCAATCGCGGAGGCTGCACCAACAACCACAATCCCCAGCCACAGGTACTGTTTGCGCTTCACAATGGTGTTGATACTGGCCATCAGTTGCCCTCCCCGTCACGAATGACATACACATCCATGCGCGCACCGGCCAGTATCTGACTGACAGGCTGGCTGAACATCACGGCACGGGTTCCCGACTGCCAGAAGTCGCTTTCCCGGACAGACAGGGCAGACAGCGTGTCGTTTTCCACGGCAAAGCGGACCATCTTCAGGTGATTACCGGTCCAGACGGCCTCCGCTTTTGCAGACAGCCCGGCAGGTGCCTGCAGGGTTTCCTGTGTCACCGGAACCGGATACCAGCCAGCAGGCAGTTTCCCGCCACGGACGGCCTGACTGATGGTCACAAGCAGGGATTCGTAAGGCGTGGACGTTTCCCACGCACCGGCTTCGTCCCCGGTACCGCGCAGGTCACTGACCAGCTGAATGGTACGCCCCGCACCATCACGGGGAACAGCCTGAATGGAGAAGTTCAGCCCGCGCTCTGTCTCGAGAATGAAGGTGAAGGGCTTTTTGTTGACCGTGGCCACCACCACGCCCCCTGACGCGGTCTGCTCGTTACTGGTCAGTACACCGTCCAGACTGTTAACCGCGGTGATACGGTCACCGGGCACCGTAAACAGGTTCGGGCTGGTATTGCTCACGGCAATACTGGCCTGACCACCGTTGACCATTGGCACCACAGTGGGAGCCAGTGTCCCGGAGCCCGCAGCCATCACAAAACCGGAAAAAAACAGCCCCGCAGACAGAATGTATTTGTTATTTTTTCTCATCACTGACTTCCCCGAAATTATCCAGCCAGGTCACCCCGTTCTCGCGTTTCAGAATAAGGACGTAATGCCTGATATCGGTAAAAGGGTCGGAATTTCCTATCCACGTTTTCAGCAGACCACGAATTTCCACACGACCATATTGCGGCCAGACGCGGACACTGGTCTGAAAAAAAGCGGAGTTAACATTGTCGGCTTTAATACGTTTTGCTTCTTCCGCCAGAATAACCTTCATTTCATTCTGTGCGCCCGGACGAATATACTGAAGAAGTGCCTGGTGAGACGCATCAACAGTTTCAGAAGAGACATTCAGACGCAGGGCAATAAATGACAGCGCCATCTGCTGTAAATAAGAGGCATCCGCGCTGTTCTGTGACACGGCAAAGGGTACATTAAATCCCATCGGAGTTACCGCCGTGCGCTGTTCATTCTGGAGGCGGTAATTATTAACCCCCTGAATCACATTTGCAGCCAGGCTGAGAACAAGTAACAGCGACATAAATATAAAGGCAATGGCCAGTACGCGACTGGTACTTAAGCGGGCACCGTGCTCCATATTACAATCCAGATATCAGGTTTATTTAATCCACTGCCGGAAACACGAATCGGGAACATTATGAAAAATACCACGCAACAGGGCTGTTGGCATATACCAGTAAATCAGGTCACGCAGCCAGGAGCTGCCCCGCCCTTTTTTCAGTTTTTTAATTCCGATATAAACCAGAACCGCTGCAGCAATACCAAAAAGCTGTTTTGAGGTCATCAGTCCCCAGCCAAGACATATTCCGGCGGGGACAAGTTCATCCAGCGGCAGGCCAAACCAGCGGCTCTGGTTGGTCAGTGTTTCCGGGAAACGATATTTTTTGAGTTTATTCTCGTCTCCCGACATGGCGTTATTTCCTGTCAGAGACCGACGACGGCCATTCCCACGGTAATAAACACGGAGATAATGGCAAAACCGGCGAGGAACTTAACGTTCTTGGTCATCATGTACATGATGGCCCCGACGAGAACTTCCGCCAGAATCACCCATTTCACCGCACTGGAGTCTTTACCGAAGGTGGCCTTGACGGTTGCGTTACCCCCGGCCATCAGGTCCTGACCTGTCCCCTGAGCGGCCAGTGCCAGCTGCGGGAAGAACATCATCAGCACCGCAGCAGGAACAACCGCACGCACCAGGCGAAGCAGGTTCAGTTTAGAGAAAAAAGACGATTTCTTTTTGACGGGCGCAGAAGCACCCTGAACACTTAAAACAGCATTCATAAGTTACCTCTATTGTAGATGGATTAATAAAACCTAAAGCTCTTTAAATGTGGACTCAGTCTCTTCGTGCACCTCCCTGAAAATCTCTTCGTTATAAAAATCCGGATATCGCTTCAGATGATCTCTCAGGCGAATCTGAACTTCGATGGTTTTACTTCTTCCGCTCCGATCTTTTGCTCTGATAAGCCGGTTATTTGTATCTTCATCGAGATAAACTGAAATTGTTCTGCTTGTACCGGCTTTAGCGTTCCGCCTCCTCACAGACTCACCTCATTCTTAATGGCTAATAAGATGATGATTGCACAGAAATGGCCTGTCGAAAATGGGCCCAAAAAGGACCCTGTATTATCACATTTTCTTAACGCCCATATATTCACATACAACACTTAATATTTCATGCATAACGCCAGTTGTGACACACTTATTCCTGAATAAATCAAAGCAACCCAATTTTTTATTAATATCAGCATTTATTTTCTTAATTCTCTTTTTGGATGCTATTTCAGTAATTTCTAATTCTTTTGCTATATTGACATGTTTATAACCTAGCGTATAGAAGCAAAAAACAACCAGTGATTTTGATGACATATTCGACATAACAGACTTGACAAAGTTATCTATAGAGTAATTGTTATTTTTACATAAAGAAAAAATGGGTAATCAGGAAACAAATTTATCTGCCACAAAACGACTGACTCATTACTGTCAAAAGAAATATTTTCCATTCTTATCTGATAGATTTCGCCATGAAAATTAAAGCGACGACAAAAAGCTGAACCATGCCCAAGAGACTGACACTCGAGCTCCAGAGATGATAAATAAACCTCAACCTGATAACGAATATAGCTTTCCCCCGAAAGGGGCTGATCTTCTTTTGAAAATAACTCGATAAAGGCACCATTGGCATAAAGTATTTTACGGTTCTGATTTCGAACACAGACAGGAACAGGTGAGTTACGATAGATATCCTGAACACTCAGAATATATTTATTTACAGATTGACTGTTACGTGGCCTTTCTCTACGATCCAGTGCACACATAGGAACCTCCGTTAAGGATTCTATGGACAGTCGATGCAGGGAGTAGGCGCTCCTTGCATCGGCGATTTAAACTAAATTTTTAACGTGGTGTTAACCACGAAATAAATATACTATCTGTGAGGTTAATTGTCACCCACCATAAGCAGATCAATATACTTTAATTTATGAGTTAACAGAAAATACTGCTATCATTCTTCATCATTTTCTACAGGGAAAAATCTCTCCATCTCAACAGACACCTTCTCCCTGATATCTTCAACCATATTGGCATATTCAAATTTTGGATTCCCAGATACGTGAGGACTCAGAGACTCAATACCTAAAATCTTGGCAACAGTTGACTGTGTTTTTACAACACATTCAAGAATTACCTTATTAAACTCTGCCTGATTGAACGCAGAGTCTTTACGTTCCATCTGAGCCTCATATACACGAAGCCCTAATTCAAGAAGCATAGTGGATATGCTTGAAAAACTTACATCTGTGCTTTTGGCTCCTTCTGCACGTCTTCTTTCCACAATTTCATTTATTTTATAGACGATTTCATCACTGACATAAGCCTGTACTTTCGCCATATGTATACCTCTTTACTTTCTTATCGCATCCAATTTATTTCACATACGAAAAAATGACAATTCATCGATGAATCGAATCGTGATTTAACTTACGAACATTACGATTCATATGGCAAATCACATCACGAATTGAACCTAGAGTCAATTCACTTTAACTCATTGTTTTATTATTACCGATTCATCTATGAGTTGTGTTAAATTCATTGGTGAATCATATGCGATTCACTAATGAATCCTTTTTATAATGTAAAATAAATTAAAATACATTATTTAAAACATAAGTTAATGATTCAAATAGTAAATCAGCAAAAACTTGTTTTTGCGTAGTGTGTGGTGCTTTTGGTGGTGAGTGCTGCTTATTAGTTGAGTCTGTTTGTGGGGTGGGTTAAATTATTACCGTGGAACGGCACCAGAGGTGTAAGAATGAGAAAATGGCTTCTGACGATCTGTCTTTTATTGATAAACAATTTCTGTTTTGCAGCAGACTGCTTTGAACTGGCTGGTCGGGATTACAAAATAGACCCGGATTTACTGAGAGCAATATCATGGAAAGAATCCCGTTACCGGGTTAATTCCATCGGTATTAATCCGGTAACGGGATATGGCTCCGGACTGATGCAGGTTGACGCCCAGCATTTCCACGAACTGGCCCGTTACGGAATAAAACCGGAACATCTGACAACAGATCCGTGCATGAATATCTACACTGGTGCTTATTATCTGGCAATAGCGTTTAAAAAATGGGGCATATCCTGGGAGGCTGTTGGTGCGTACAATGCAGGATTCAGGAAGAACGAACGACAGAACCAGCGACGTCTCGCCTATGCATCAGACGTTTACCGGATTTATTCAGGGATAAAAAGCAGTAAAGGTATCCGGCTTCCGGCCACGAAAAAACCACTTTCGAAAATAAACAGCACTCAAAAAAATTAATATGATACCGGTTATCAAATACGGATTATGGCGCAACAGCGGTATGGAAGGCCACACACAAAAATACCATTTGAGTGAGAATCCTGACTGGCCGAAGCCCCGCGAAGCGAGAACCCATATTATATATACCCGGTAACTGCGTAGCCTCCTGCCAGACCATTTTCGCGGGCACAATATTTACAGACGACCAAAAAGCCAGTTGATGAAATTGAGGCATAACAGACGACACACCAATGCTACAGAATGATAATATAAGTAAAGCCCCGAAAAAATTTTCGGGGCTTTACTTATATTATCATGACTTCCACTCCCTGAACTGTTCGGCAATCATCCATAACGCTTTATTGAGTCTGATATCACCATCGATACCGGTGATGGCTCTTGTTCTGGTATTTTTACCGGAAGCACTTCTTCCTGTTAATCCACCCTTTATCATATTCTCTTGGACGCGTTGCCAGGTGGTCCACAGATCATCCTTTTTATCTTCATAGCGACGCGGGGTAATTATTTGATCCGGTGTCACCGGAATTTTATTGTCATCGTTGTACCGTACCGTTAATGCTGCCTTCCCAAATAAGTACTGCTCTTCCCTGTTAAGAGAGATGGACTTCATTGCCTCCATATTTTCTGTGACTTTATCAAACACACCCAGGACCTCATACGCCCCCTCAATGACCTGCCCGACAATATCTCCTTTATGAGGAACACGGATTTCGCCAAAATTATTTCCACATACCAGGCCATTGGTACAGACAAAACGAAAAATACCGGGGATCATCTGATAGCTGGACGAACCATCATGAGAGTTAAGCAAAATAATTTCCGGAACTTCCTGCCCGTTAATACTTCCTTCACGGCGAAGACGTAACATATGTTTGCTGTACTCCCTGCGACCCAAATCCCGCACACGGCTCTGGCAGGCAAAGAACGGCTGAAAACCTTCATCGCGTAACTTATTGATGATATTAATGGTCGGGATATACGTATAACGTTCACTCCGGGACTCATGCTTGTCGCCGGAAAATATTGACGGCACAACCTGCATTAATTCATCGTCGGTCAGAGGACGTTCGCGACGAATGGAATGATGACGTCCAAAACGGGATGCCAGTCTCATGATAAATACCTCTTGTTATTAAGAAAAAAATTTTTAAATTTTATTTTTCTGTAGTCCTGCCTTATGCCTTTAGTTAACAACTAATTAACACTTACAGATGAAAAATGTGATCGGCGGCAGCAGGAACAGATATTTCGCGGGCTTCAGCACTTCTCTCTCAGTTCTGCCAGCAGCGCATCTTTTGCTTCCAGTGCGTGTTCTTCTTCTGCCAGTGTCAGGCTGTAACCACGTTTTGCCGCCGCTCCCATCAATGCCGGGCGCTCTTTCAGTGGCAGGGCCGCCAGATAATCCAGTGCATCACACAGCACACGGGCCTGATACAGTTCAAAGTGCATACCGCAGCACCGCCCTGCCTCTTTCTCCATGCGCATCAGCACCACGTCCGCGCGAATGACATCAAACGGATTACGGGAGTGGACATTGCGGATAAAACCATCTGTACGGACCATATTTTTCTCCTTCTGCTGTTTTTTGCTCTTAAACCCCATCACCCGTTGAGTTTCGGGAGCCGCGGTTTTGACGTTTTTGCGGGGGCCTGCTGTTCTGTTCCCTCTGGTACTGCCATCACCCGTTTGAGAACCTTCGCCGCGAGGGCGTAAACGGCCACGGCCCGGTGCAGCTGTCCGGGGTGAGCGGTCAATTTTTTACGGCCTGATGGAGAGAAGCGGAATGGCCGGAAAAAATTTATCGCGAAAGGGTCACCGTCCCTGGACAGCCAGGCGGGTTGTGGTGGTCTCAGCCCCGGCGACAGGGACTTAAACGGGTAACGGCACCAGATGCGGAGATGAGCAGGGTTCCGCCGCAACGACGGAAAGCGCGAGGCGCGAAACGGCGTTGCGCCTTACAGCCCGGCGTCTTCTGGCCGGGATGCACGGAGCGCCGGCCACGGCGCGACAGAGGGCGGCGCGACCGTTCCGGTCGCTGCAAGCCGTGGTTTTCACGCATCGGACCGTAGCGTCAGCCCGAAACCGCTTTGCGGGTTCGGCGGAGACTGGCAGGTGCGCCAGCAGCTGCCTGTCGGAGTCGGGCCTGACGACCGGATGCCGTCAGGCAGCCGGGAGCCGAAGGAGCACCAGCAGATGAAGCAACGCAGCAGGAGCCGTCACCAGAATCAGGGAAGGAGGAAAAAGAGGAACATCATTATCAGGAACTGGAAAATGCCAGGAATGAGCAGACAGAAGCACTCGACAGAGTAGCCGCGCAATGAAGAGGACGGCGCGTCAGCGCGGCCCCTTCATCGCCGCAGGCGTGCGTTTTTTTCCGGCGCAGGCAGACCACATTCACATCGGTATATGTGGGTGTGCCTCCCGGCAGCGTCTCCCGGATTGACCCGTTGATCTCCCAGAAGCGGTGGCTGACGCCTCTCACAGGGTAACGGGATCATGATGAAAGAATGAATCTGGCCATCTGGAACAGCAGATACAGCAGGCAAAGGACCTGAAGTATTTGCCATCCCCGGATGACATATCGCCATTGGTGTTGCTCTCTGGTATCAGCACCGGCAATAACCGGATCTGTACAGCGTTTTTTCTGTCTGCTTCTGAGCACACTCCACAACAACCAGACGAACAGTAACGCCACAACCAGTTTTTCGAATGAAATCTTCATAACAATGTGACTGTCAAAAGAGGTTTTAGATGATATCTGATAAAACTTTAACCGGAATGTATCATTCTGCAGCCACTTCCGGAAACAGGGAAGTGGTTCGTCTGGTTGCGGCAACCCCGTTTTTTGCGTCACAGGATGCACGTTCATCCCCGTTCCCGGAGGGAGCCGGCCTTCCTGACAGACTGGTTGTTCATGCCCGCATAACGTCAGCAAGGAAAAAGGGGCTGACGGCGAACCGACAACCCCTTCATAAAGGCGCTTCAGGCATGTCAGAACCACATCAGCCCTGAAAAGGCGGGGTTTCCCCCGCCTCCGGGTTGCTACTTACCGTTGGATTCGTAAGCCAGGCTTGCCGCGACCTCCCTTTCTCCGTCCTTCAGCCGGACTTCACATAAGCGATTCCGGGTCAGACCTGTGAATATCAAGAGTGTGATACACACGATCAATACGCACCAGATAAGGGCGTTTCGCGGCAGTTTCATGGTTTACTCCTCCTTGCAAATTGCACGGTAAGAGGCCATACTGTTGTTGATCAGACATCAGGGGGCCTCGTGGGTTAATGAATAATTAACTACGGGGCTTTCTGCTTTCTGCCACAGACAGGATAACAAACCACCTTCACGTCATGAGGCAGAAAGCCTCAAGCGCCGGGCACATCATACCCTATACGGACCGACGCTGACCACTGCCATCACTTTCCCCGAAAATAATCAGGACGCGCTGTCAGTTCCCGCGCGATCAGTTCATCCGCAAACAACGGGACAGTCCTGTGTATACGTTTTTCCAGATTCCGGCGACGGGCAGCCGCTTTTCGCTCATCACTCCAGCGCCGTACTGGTTGTTCTGTGCAGAAATCGAGACACACCGCATATCCGGCACCAGCCACCCATAAAGACATTAGCGATTCCGGCGCAGGCTGCCCGGCTTCAACGTCAGCCGTAGCCAGCACCTCTTTGCCAGGACACAGCGAGGGTAATTTCCAGCGCAGCGAGTAACGCCATTTCATTGCTGCCTCTCGTGAGTCAGTTTGTTCGGTACCATCCAGAGCTCCAGTTGCCTGACCGGTTCCGGACTTTCTTTAGCGAGAGCATCAGACTCCACTATTACACTCCAGAAGGGTTGATTCTCCATCATCCAGCGTTCCATTGGTGCCAGTGACGGAAAACGCTCGCTCCAGCGCCAGAACATATCCTCCAGGTCATACTGGCGCAGTTCAGTACCCGACCAGCGAGCACTCCAGCTGCTGACCGTTTCCGGGGTATGAAAAGCCAGCTCAATTTCCGCCTGGCCCCGCCAGCGCCTGATACGCCGTTTCGCGCTGGCACGCCTCTTTTCGGCGCTGGCGGGTGTATTTTTCGGCGCTCAGTTCACTTTGCCTGCGACGACGTTCTGACGTCAGAAACTTCGTTTCCGGAAACAGTCGCCAGCCGTCCGACACCGACAGAGATAACCAACAGCATGTCCCACGGCTTTCAATCAGCCGGTCAATCGCCGCCAGCCAGTCCTGCTTTTTCCCCCGCAGGTCCTGTGCTGTCAGCCCCGGAGAAAACCAGCCGATATCCTGTACAGTGACACGTTTGCTGCCGTTCAGGATGCGGAAGAAGGCATGGGCATACGCAAACTCAGCAATATGAACGCCACGCTCATATTTCTTCTCCACCTCTGCGATGGCCTGCATTGCAGCACGACGCTCATGACTCAGGGGTACCAGTGACAAACTCGCCGGGATCATTGTGCGCCCTCCATCGCCAGGACACTGATAATGCTGGTCTGACTGTAGCCATCAGCATCGAGGCGCGCTGTCAGACTGAGCGTATGAGAAATAACCTCCGGCGACCAGGCTGGCAGGGTGCTGATAACAGAAAACGGACGACCGCTGGAAGGAATGAACACGACCATCCATGACGGGGTGATATCGCCGGGACTGCATACGGCGATATGGACGTTGCCGTGTGATGGCGTGAAGCGAACCTGTACCGGAAAAAAGCCACCAAACTCACTCCGGTATTCACCATTCATGTCCCAGTCAGCCGGGCAGGTCAGATCGCGCATGACAGCATGGGTCAGTTCGCGACGCAAATCTTCACCCGCTTCGCGCCAGTCTTCAAATTCCTGGGGGATCATGGTGTTCAGTACGTCGGGAGTAATAATGTTTCGCATAATGGTCTCCTTATCGCCGCCCCGTGGGGCGGCGTTTCCGTTATCAGGCTGCGTGTGCCGTATGGTCATCAGAATCTGTCGCCTTACCGTCAGCGACGTCAGGTTGCGCATCAGGTGACCGCATCCAGGCAGGAACCCAGCGCGTACCGGAGAGCCATTGTTCAGCATGGCTGGCGGCATCACCCTTCTTCATGTTCCCGGCATCTGAGGCAGCGCCTGACAGTCCGGCCTCTTTCAACGCCTCCACAATCTGGTTCTTACTGAGCAGACCGAGGAAGTTTTCCGCCGTTGGCTGCCACCAGTCGCGAAGGTGGAACCCGAGCGCCGTTTCCACGCCATCGAGGTCGCTCTGTGTGGTATGCCCCATTGTCCGGGTCTGCACCCCATCCACTGAACAGGCCGTGCAGAATGCCATCAGGCTCATCAAAGTCTGTCCGTCGAGCGTAAAGAAGGTGGTGAAATCTTTCTTCCAGCCCTCCGGCAACAGCGCCTCCAGACGGGCTTTCTCCTGCATCAGACTCAGCCATGCCTGACCTTCTTCTCCTGTAGGCGCCTCACTGGTCAGTCCACCGTGGTGCACCTCAAGACGCAGCACGAACGGATGACGGGTGGTGTTGCAGTAATCGAAAACACAACTGCACAGTCGCCATACCATCAGGGCCACCGCTTTTTCTGGCTGCTGTACCAGGGCGGCCTGCACTGCCAGCGTTCTTTCTGAAGACATCTTTTTGAGTAACGGGGCGCTGATCCCCTTCGTCACATCCGGCTTGCTGCTGACCACATGGAGGGAGCCACCGCTGCTGTTCTCTCCCTGCCCTTCTTTCTCCCCGTTCTGAGGCTTCTTCTGCACCCCTCGCTGGACAAAAAGCTCACCGTCATACAGGCTGACCACCACGCCACAGGCTGCTTTCTGCTCCGGTGTCCACGCCCGGATCGATGCCGCATTTTCAATTTCGTCAATCAGCATCTGAATCTCTGCTTCATCTTCAAACGTTTCCGTAGCCTCCTGAGTGGTGTGCAGTTCATCAAGACGCTGCTGCTCGTCAGTGGTGTACTGTGCTTCCGGCTCTGGTAACAGCAGATAATGTTCGCGGTCATCACCGTAGTTTCTGACCGCGCCCTCCCGGGCCAGTGACCATGACCACCCTTCCTGCAGTTCGATTGCCAGTGCGGCGGACTCCAGCTTCTCCTGCACCAGTCGCCCGACCAGTACACCGTCTGCCGTACCGTCCCCTTCCTGGGCGCTGAACAAATCCTCACGAACCACGCCACCTGCAGACTCATACATCTCACGCTCGATAAACACGAAGCGGGAGTGGTTCACGCTGATTTCGGTATCCGTGATTTCGCGTTTAAGCATGTGCGCGGGGGCATAGCTGTGCTGTGCCTTCACACGCTCGTAAATCTCCACCTGACGCACAGGATCGTTCTCCAGACTCAGCGCCTGACACTGCTCCACGTCGAGCCTGTTCTCTGCCAGCAGGGCGAGAAGTTCCGGGGCAAGGTTCGCCAGTTTCAGCATGCGCTGGACGTGGCGTGAGCTGTATCCCAGCTGGTCACCAATCTGCGCCGGGGTCTTTCCCTGCTCAGACAACGTGCGAAAGCCGCTGATTTGTTCTGCCGGATGCATCGCCGCCCTCTGGTTGTTCTCCACCATTGAAGCAACCACAGCCAGGTCGTCGCTGACACGCTTGACGACAACGAGATACCCTGCATCGATGCGCTGTTCACTGAGCAACAGTTGCAGGGCAGCAAGACGACGACCGCCCGCCGCAACGCCTGACAGGCCATCAGGCAGCGAGTGAACAACCAGATTCTGGATCAGGCCGACCGCGAGAATGGAATCTGCCATTTCCCGGACGCTCTCTGCCGGATACGGAATAGTGCGGACGTTCAGCGGGGATTTGACGAGCGCCGACAGCGGCACCAGTTCAATCTGAGCGGCTTCAAGCGCCGCCTTAAGGGCTGCGGCTTCGGCAGGTTTAACGGCTTTTTTGCTGGTTTTCGCGGGGGTTTTTGCTTTAGACTCGGTTACTGACATAGTTGATACCTCACTGGATATTGATGACTGTCCGGCCCTGCGGAGTTGCTGCTCCGGCAGGGCACCTTTTTACTGCTGTTTACGGATGCCGTAGTCCCGGATATAACGGTTCATCAGGTACTCACCACCCGGCTCAAAATTCCATACCCGCCACACCATTTCGCCGTTCTGACGAACCACCAGGCGAAAGTGCGTCCCCTGATCGTCTTCAATGGCGACATTCTGATACTGCGCTGCGACCACTTCAGCCTGTTCGCGGGTGAATGTGCCGTCAGGCAGTGACTGAAGGGGTGGTATAACGTTGCTGGTCATGTTTTCTCCTTTTCCTGCCCCGCAGGTTGCGGGGCGTTTTCATCATGCTGGTCAAAACGGGGCATCATCATCCATCGGCGGATAATCGTCTGGTAACGGCTGCGGCACCTGCTGAGACGGTGCGGCGCTCTGACGGGGTTTTCTGCCGCCCTTCGCTTTCGGGGATTTTTCAGGAGAGCCGGCAGGTTGTGCCGGAGCGGCAGAACTCTGCGGTTGTGCGGGTTGCTGCGGAGCCGTGCTCTGGGGCTGACCGCCGTCACGACGACCGCCCAGCATCTGCATAGTGCCGTTCTGTCCGACAACGATTTCAGTGACATAGCGCGTTACACCGCTGTCGTCCTGCCAGTTGCGGGTACGTAACTGCCCTTCGACATACACCTGAGCGCCCTTGCGCAGATACTCGCTGGCCACTTCCGCGAGCTTGCCAAACAGCACCACGCGATGCCATTCGGTGTTTTCGCGCATCTCTCCGGTCTGTTTATCGCGCCAGGACTCTGAGGTGGCGAGGCTGAGATTAGCGACCGCGCCGCCATTGGGCATATAACGGACTTCCGGGTCCTGACCCAGATTACCCACGATGATGACTTTGTTGATGCCGCGTACTGTCATGATGAATCTCCTTAATCTGTTGTTTTGCTTTTTAAAAACCATCACCCGTTGAGTTACCGGGGCCGCGGTTTTGACGTTTTGCGGGGACCTGCTGAACGCGCCCGCTGGTTGTTACCTTCACCCGTTTGAGAGCCGTTCGCCGCAAGGGCGTAAACGAGCGCGGGCGATGGCGGATGTCCAGGGAGCGGTTTACCGCGTGCCATTTACCCTGGACAGCTGACAGCGACTGTGCTTGTCTCAGCCCCGGCGAAAGGATTCAAAAGGGTGAAAAAACCAGGCATGGAATGAGCAGGAACCCGCCGCAACGACGGAAAGCGCGGGCGCGAAACGGCGTTGCGCCTTACAGCCCGGCGTCAGTTTGCCGGGGTGCCGAAAGCGCAGGATACGGCGCGACAGGGGCGGCGCATCCGGAACGGATGCTGCAAGCCTGCCTTTGCGTCAGGATGGAAACCCGCAGCCCGAAGGGCCGGGCAGAGACAGCGCAGCTGGCTCGGTGCGAAGCATGACAGCCGACCGGACGCCCACAGCAAAACCAGGAATGTGCAGGAAAAATGAAACAGAAGAATAAGAATGACTTACATAAGGTTTAAGCGTTGACAGACAATTATCAGGTGTGATGCCAGCCGGAAACATCAGAGACATACGCCCAGATTCCCCTCCCTGGACACACTGACGCTAAGAATTACTTCTGCTGCTCATCTCCGGGTTTATGATATTCGGGCGCATTTGCGCGCGGCAGCTGCTGACTGTTCTGCTGATGAACTTCAAGCCGTTCACGGAAATACTGGCGAAGATGTTCAGGCTGTTCCCGTTCAACAAGCTCAGGCATAACAGGCTTGTTCATCCTTTCCTGCCAGGTAACGGCAGCGGCGGCTTTATCGACTGAGACCTTATCCTGCTCTTCTTTTGAGAAAGAGGTGATATTCCACTTCGACATATGCATCACAGGTCTGCGTGACAGGAAGATATTCCTGATAATACGCGCATTCCCGGGCAACAGCGACTGACAACGGAGAGGAGAGTGCGCGGCGCCGGAGGCGCGGCGAAGTTTAACTCCGGCAGGCGCAGCCTGCCCGGGTTTTCGCGCGGTCTGACAGGCACCCTCCGGCCCGGACGCCTGCCATCATACTTACTGGCCTTTTCCAGCCTGTAAGATGAAATGACCGCCGATGTACACGGCACACTAACAGGTCATGTATTCGCAGATTTCATCCATCACCTGCGCGGTGGTCAGTTCCCGCTGACCGGCATCACGGCGGCGGGCATTAATCAGGGCTTTGTACTGTCGCAGGATCTCGCGGGTTTCCGGTGCAAGTTTCATACGTTTTCTCCTTAACCGGCGGGTTTCCCCGCCGGACATTAATCAGTTGCTGAAGACATAACACATAGCCGCTGCTGAACAGGTCACGCGCCCAGGCTTCAAAATCGAAATAGCTGCGCAGTGGCTCCGGCACCTCATTTAACAGGCCGCTGTCCTCAACCATCTCCCGCGCATAGTCCTCCTCGCTTTCCGCCTCGCCGCGGTAGGCATCATCAAACGCGTCATAGTCACACTCGCCGGTATACTCTGCCCAAGCGATAAAAGCAGCTTCCCTGCCCTCTTCTTCGGCGCGTTTGTAAGCGGCGATAAAATCCCAGTCAATGGAGCATTCAGAGACGAACTGTGACGGGATACCTTCCCAGTCCTGGAACATAAACTCGGCATCCCATTCATCGGCATGCAGCGCCTGACAGGCCTCGTAAAAATCCTCCCTGCCGTCAAACTCCGTCAGATCAAACCATTTGCCGAAAATGCTGCCGTAGTTGTATTTGTGATACGTACCCACGTAAACAGCCGGTGTGGTGGTCGTTGTGCTCATAAAAAATCCTCCATAATCGATGTCGTCTGAGTTCCGGCTTACGCCGTGCCGACACGACAGCCGGGCGAAAAGCGGAGGATGCAAGGGCGTCACCGAAGCCGCAGCGCAGTAAAAAAGCAGGAGCAGGCTGGACGGTTTGACGGCGAAAACTGAGCCGGAAAACGACGGGAAGACGGCGGATAATGCCTTTGAAATAAACTGCGACCGGGTGAAGGTGACGGCGTTTACGCTTCCCTTGCATCAGCCGCGGCCCGGCTACAGTAGAGGCACGGCGTTTGCCGCAGGCCGCACGGGACGTAACTCACTGCGAAGCCGGAACAACGTGGAGGAAGAGCATAAAAGCGGAGCCGGCGACATCCTTGTATTATCGGCTATACAGAATGAGTTGATTCTGTAGGTTAACGACCATGTTCAGGGCAAAGCAGGACGGCGACATCCTGTGGCTAACAAGCCAGTGAATAAGATAACTACCGCTTTGCCTTTCATTCAGTGAATGACCGAAGGGTATCTGTGGCCCCGGACACCGGTGAGCCTGAATTTGCAAGGTAGGTCAATGCTGAACTTTATGAGGAAAGGTTATGATGGTGTATCTTGGTATCGATATTGCAAGTAAGAAATTTGATGTAGCAGAACTCAGTGACGGGAATTACCGATGCAAAGCTTTTGAAAACACATCCGCTGGATTTTTGGCTCTCTATAAATGGCTTGGTCAGAGCACAATGCCAGACATTCACGCATGCCTGGAAGCGACTGGTGACTATGGCACTTCACTCGCCACATTTTTGTATGAAAATAAGATAAAAGTCAGTGTTGTGAATCCTGCACGTATTAAAGGATTCGGTACATCGGAACTTTCGCGCACTAAAACCGACAAAGCGGACTCAAAACTTATTGCCCGGTTCTGTAAAGCAGCAGTGCCTGACGGATGGAAACCAACGCCTGCACCAGTGAGAAAGTTGCAGGCCCTCGTTCGTCGTATCAGCGCACTCAATGGCATGTTAAGAATGGAGTGCAACCGTCGTGAGAATGCTGACGCAAATATTCAGGCTTCTCTCGATCGCATCATTAGCCTGCTTAAAACAGAAAATCGAGGTTGTCCGGCAAGAGATAAAAGATCATGTGAGAAGTGATGACGAACTGAAAAAACAGGATGCACTTATACAGTCAGTTCCAGGTATCGGTGCGGTTTCGAGCAATCTGATTTTATCGTTCATGTCCGGTAAAGGATTCAGGAAAGCAAAAGAAGTCACAGCGTACCTGGGTCTAAATCCACGTCACCATCAATCCGGTAGTTCTGTCAGAGGCAAGACGCGTATGTCAAAAATGGGAGATGCGAGACTAAGAAGTGCCCTTTATATGCCTGCGTTGGTCGCCCTGAGATATAACCCAGATATAAAGGCATTCGGGCAACGTCTGTTGCTTGCAGGCAAACCGAGAATGCTTGTCGTCGGAGCCGTTATGCGAAAACTAATCCATATAGTCTTCGGTGTACTAAAGTCAGGTACAGCGTTCAGTTCACGCATAGTTGTACATTCTGTAGTTACAAGCTGATCACAGTAAACTGGCAGATACTCGACAGGTTCAAATGTGCCTGCTTCCATTTGGCCAACGGGCAGCTTTGTGTCAATAGCAGACCTTACCCACTGCAGTAATTTACCCGACTGAGATCCATTCAGTAATGGTTCTCGCCAACTCCTCAGGTTGTTCGAGCGGGATCATATGACCGCAATCCTTGATGGTTCTCAACGATGCACCAGGTATGGCATCGACCAGTTCCTCCGCCTCCTGCATGGAACGGATGGCGTCATCTTCACTGGCAATAACCAGAGTGGGACAACCTATCGTTGCTGAAGGAATACCTTGTCGGGTTAAGGTCGATTGCGTAATGAAGGCTTCAAATCCGAGACAACGTCCCATTTGCTGGATAGTTGAAATCATATCCCGATCTGATGCGTTTAGGGGGTGCAGTGACCGGGCAATAGCATTGCTGCTCAGCCCCTTAAACGTTGCGGGTGACAATGACTGCACGCTTTGCCGCTTTGATTCCGCCTCTAATGGCGTATCCTCCCGTAACGAACTGGCAATCAGTACCAGGGACTCCACACGATCCGAAAAATCTGCAGCAAACTGCCGGGCAATGTACCCTCCCAGTGAAAAACCTATCAACGTAAATTTGTCAGGCAGACAGGTACTCATATGCTGCGCGATATCATGCAGGGTTAGTCCTCCGGTTACGGAAGCATGATGAACAATACAGTTTGCCGGCAGGTATGTTTCAAATTCATGCCAGAGCATTTCATTCAGCATATACCCGGGAATTAAAACGATCGTTCGTGGCATTAGGCTCATAGCACTCGCTTAAATGTATCGAAGGATTAGCTCAGGAACGGTTTAAAAATATCTGACCAAGGCTGAAACGACAATCCCAAGGGTGATAGCTATTAAAGGTCTTTTATAAACCAGCATCACGACGGCCGTGGTCACTAATGCCATCTGAGCGCCTTTGTCGCCTGTGAGGGCAACGGGGGCTAAAATCGCCACGAGAACGGAGCCTGACATCCCCTGAATAAAGGCTTTTATTCGGTGATTAAAAGGCACAAAGGACATAATCCAGACACCACCCCATCGGGTAACGAGTGTGACCAACACCATAATAAAAATAATAATAAGAGGTCCTGTGCCTACCGTCTCAATACTCATTTTTTCTCTCTCATGATAATTCCAGTAATACCTTCGGCGAGGGCTCCAGCGATCACATGACTATTTTCTGGTAACCATTTATACGCTATCAGCGAGGCACTGGCCGCTGCGGCCCAGATAATCAACATCCTCAGGTTTCTTTCCCCTTCGAACACCATAGAAAGGAGAAAACACCCCATGACCATATCAAGACCAACGCTTTTGGGATCCTGGATAACGCTCCCAAAATACAGTCCTGCCAGGGTCCCTGCTCCCCAAAAAAGCCATAACGCAAGACCGCCACCAAAGAGTAATCCCAACCCCGCGCTTCCCCTGCTGAATGCCTGTATGGACATGGCCCAGTTAGCATCGGAAACGACCATCATGATCCCGTAGCGTTTAGCGGGTGTTAACGCGCGCAACCACGGGTATAAAGTGGCCCCCATTAACAGATGCCTGGCATTAATGGCAAAAACGGTGGCGATAAGGGTTAATACAGGAACCTGATCGGTCCAAAGCTCTAAGGTGGCGAATTGAGCATAACCGGCAAAAACCAGCAAACTCATCATTGTCGCCGACGTCGGGCCCACTCCTTTCTGCGATGCGGCCAGGCCAAAGGCGGCACCAAAAATAGCGACAAAGAGTGAAACCGGGATAAGCTGCCGAAAACCATCCCATATCAGCGAATGATTAAGTTGAGACAAATCGGGCTGGTGATGCGTCATCCGGGACCTCATGAATTTCATAACAGTGAAAGCAAACAGGGGGCCACTATGACAGTGTTGTGGAATCGATAAAAACGCATAATAATTGATATTAATATTTGATTATCGAATGAAAGGCTCAAAGGTGCATCATCAAGACCTCCAGATGGACTGGCTTAAATGTTTTGTCGCGGTAGTGGATGCGGGATCGCTTTCGGCTGCGGCACCTGAAGTCCATCGCTCACAATCTGCGGTCAGCATGCAACTTAAAAAGCTGGAATCTGCATTAGGGTGTCAGCTTTTACTTCGCGGCCCTCGTCAACATCAACTCACGTCTGAAGGACAAAAACTGCTGGGGTATGCCCGAAGGATGCTCGACCTTCATGCTGAAACACAGGCCGCATTTCACGGGAAGGAGTTAACAGGGCGTATTCGTCTGGGAGTTCCTGATGACTATGCAGCAAAATACCTTACCCCTGCGCTGAAGAGATTTGCCCCTAACTTTGGGTCAGTCGAGATCGAACTGAGCTGCGAGCAATCAACGTCACTCATTCCTCGCGTTGAGAGCGGCGATCTCGATTTGGCCCTGGTCTCCCGGGAGCAACCCAACCAGGGCGCGTTACTGTTTTATGAACCGATGGTGTGGGTGGGTTCTCCACAGTTTGAGGTCTGGCGGCGCGATCCATTACCCATTGCGGTTTATGAAAGTACAAGCCTTGCTAAACGTAGTGCTATCAACGCACTAGCACTGCAGGGGCGGAGATATAAGGTGGTGTATAACAGCTCCAGTCTGTCGGGACAGATTACAGCTGTAGAAAGTGGCCTGGCTGTTGCCGTTCTGACCCAGTGCAGCGTGCCACCTCATCTGCAAATTCTTGGCAGTGAACATCTTTTGGGGCCTCTTGAACCCATGGAAGTCTCATTGTTCAGAAGCCATACTTCCCAGGGTTCTCCTGCAGTGGATAGTTTGTACGATTTGCTCCTCAGGACATTACGGGTCAGAAAAGTTGAAAGTTAAGACGATTTATTAGGTGCCTCAACGTCCGCTCCTCGCTCATAACGGACCTTAAACATCATTATTTTAAGAAGTTGACTGAACTCACTCTGCCTCGTAAGGAGCGAGAATAACGTCGTTGTAATTTCTATGTTTCTCTCTGCCGTTCCGCGAGTACATGTTTTGCTGCGCGTGATGCCCATTCATCAGATTGGTCCAAGTGTTCAATCTCTGCCTCTGCTATCGGCGTGACACGGATCAGCGGAACTGAGCCAAAAGGTAAATTATCAATCCTGCGGTCATCAAGACTGAGAATGATTCGGGTCAATGGGTGATATTTGTCTGTAAGCGTACAAAACAGGATTGCGCCATATTTTTCAACATCGTCAGCAACCTGATATCCATCTGCAACGAGATCGCCCAGACTAATCAAGAGAGAAGCCCAGTCATCCATCGGGTGGCTGATGGTAGTAGAAGCGTCTAATTCCATGAAAAGTTCGCAGCCTACGCCATTTTCCGGGTCTGCAATGCCGGCCCAAGGCGTCGAGAGGCCATCGGTGACCAGCGTAAATGTCGTTTTGCTCTTAATGTTGAGCACTCGACGATGAGGTCCGAACCAGTTCGTCTGGTTGTGTACGTTTGCGTCATCTCGTTCAGCTATAAAGTCATCTGAGACGCTGCCATACCTTTCCCAAAAGGATCGTCTTGCTATAGAGGCGGCCTCATAAATCGGGTCTTGAGGACCGCGCGGCACTATTGTCTTATCGAACAGTGTATCAACCGTAACGCGCCCGCGTATTAATGGTATTTTAGATCTTGTCCAGCGAACGATGACCTTATTAAAAGGTTGTAAATGCGATGCTTCAAGTTTCTCGACAACCTCCCGGACCGTTCGAAGGGCGTGGTTACCCTCTGCAATGTGACTCCCATCTGCATACATGTAGCCTCCAGTTAGTGAGGAGACGCCAGCCTGTTCGGTTATAAAGAACCATTCTCCGTTCACAGCGCCAACGGGGGCCTTGTCTAAGGCCGAGCGTAAGTATCTTGCCGCATCAGCGTTTGAATATGCTGTCATGTCTGTCCTTTAGCTTCACGTCTTAGGTATCTTATGTAGTTTTCATTCCCGACCCTGCGCGCCAAAGTGGCGCACAGGTAGTCGAGAACATGAATGAATGGCGACTGTTTATAAAAATACTCTCGTGTATGCAAAAGTACCAACGTCCGATTCTCGCTCAAAGCTGACCTTCACATGCCCACGCATCTAGATTGAATCCTTTTAGACCTCAATAGAAGGTTGCAAATTAAGAGGGTATCTTGTCGGAAAAGAAACGGGCGGTTGCCCGCCCGTCTCCGTCATACTTCATCCGCCATAATGCGCCACCTTGTCGACTATCCACTCCGGCGCGGTGACTTCCGGCAGCTCATCATCATCTGTCGGATGTGACCATTCCAGCTCCCCCCACAGCACATCAACAAGCTCTCCACGCTCATATCGCTGCCAGCCACAGAATTGCAGCCCTGTTCGGCATACCAGTGCTCCAGCGTGCAGCTGAAACGGCGGCTTAATTCTGCAATAACGTCGCTTTCCGGCTGACACCACGGCGTGTCGAAATCCACCTGAATGAAGTTTTCTCCCTGACTGCTGATATTCACCTCATACCCCACAAGACACTTCACGCCATACCGTTCTGTATACCAGTGATATGCAGAAGGAACACCGTTCAGAACACCACCGTTAAAGCCATTCACTTCAACATCCAGGCGGGTCGGCAGAACCGTCAGCAGGTCAAACGGCATGGTTTTTTCCGGCACTACGTTGTCACACAGACGGTTCCACCACACCGATACATCCTCGTTACCCCAGATGTCACACCAGTCACCTCTTTTTGCGGTGAAATGCACAGTGATGGTTTCCCTGACATCATCCGGTAATCCTTCCCAGCGACGCCGGCCAGTACCGCTCTGCAGCCAGAGTTCATGCAGCATCAGGCAGTTTTGCTCATCCAGCAGTACACCGTCCTGCAGGTGCGTCAGCCAGCGGGTGAACGCGATATTCTCCGGCGATACAACACCACGTCCGGCAGCCGTCAGTCCGGGGCATGGTACAAACCGCACATCTTCAGTGGTCTGCAGAAGTCTGGCACTTCCGGCCAGAAACAACTGAATACCTTCATTTGTGGCGCGGCGATAAAACGGTGTGACGGCACCACTGGCCAGTCGTTTAATCTCAGTAATCTGTGCCGGTTCGGCAGAAAAATACATACGGTTACTGCACCAGTTTGGCATGGGAATTCTCCTCTCACATGCGGCCTCCATCAGGCCGTGCCGCACCTGTAACCGGGCGACCGCATACGAATGCAGGTGCGGCCCCGAAGCCGCAGCGCGTGGAGGAGGAACGACGAAACGTGACCGGGTGAGGAGGCCGGCGACAGCGACACACTTGCATCGGATGCAGCCCGGTTAACGTGCCGGCACGGCCTGGGTAACCAGGTATTTTGTCCACAGAACCGTGCGCAAAATGCTGTGGATAAGCTGGACACAGCAGTCCACAGCAGGCATACAGCCACACACTCAGAGAATTGAGCATTTTTTAGTCACAATAATGACATTTGACTGTGTGTGGATTCAGTTATTAAAATACTGTATATATATACAGCAACAGAAAAGGGAGATGAGAACATGATCCGCATTGAAATTCTTTTCGACCGCCAGAGCACAAAAAACCTCAAATCAGGCACACTTCAGGCGCTACAGAATGAAATCGAACAACGTCTGAAACCACACTACCCGGAAATCTGGCTGCGTATAGACCAGGGCAACGCCCCGTCTGTATCTGTCACAGGAGCCCGCAACGACAAGGATAAAGAACGTATTCTGTCTCTGCTGGAAGAAATCTGGCAGGACGACAGCTGGCTGCCTGCAGCATGAGTACCGTTTATCACCGTCCGGCAGCCCCTTCAGGCGATGACAGTTACGTGCGACCGTTGTTTGCCGATCGTTGCCAGGCCGGTTTTCCTTCTCCTGCCACTGATTATGCTGAGCAGGAACTGGATCTGAACAGCTATTGCATCAGCAGACCTGCAGCCACCTTCTTTCTGCGCGCCAGCGGTGAATCGATGAACCAGGCTGGCGTGCAGAATGGTGATCTGCTGGTAGTGGACAGGGCCGAAAAACCACAACACGGGGACATCGTTATCGCTGAGATCGACGGGGAGTTCACCGTCAAACGACTGCTGTTGCGCCCACGCCCGGCACTGGAGCCGGTTTCAGACAGCCCGGAATTCCGCACACTGTATCCGGAAAACATCTGTATTTTTGGTGTTGTCACTCACGTGATACACAGGACGCGGGAGTTACTCTGATGTTTGCACTGGCTGATATCAACAGTTTCTACGCCTCATGTGAAAAAGTTTTCCTCCCGGACCTTCGTAACGAACCGGTCATCGTACTCAGCAATAACGATGGCTGTGTGATCGCGCGCAGCCCGGAGGCAAAAGCCTTTGGCATCAGAATGGGGCAGCCCTGGTTTCAGGTCAGACAAATGCGCCTAGGGAAGAAAATACATGTATTTTCCAGCAATTATGCGCTGTACCACAGCATGAGCCAACGGGTTATGGCTGTTCTGGAGTCACTTTCTCCCGCAGTTGAGCCCAACTCAATTGATGAAATGTTCATTGATTTGCGGGGGGGGGCCCCTATTAAGTTGTCAAGCATGTTATGACGCCTGCGGGGTATAAAAAGTCCCGTCACGCATCATGGCGAACAGAACGTCGCAGCGTCGTCTCGCCAGGGCGATAAGCGCCTGATTGTGTCGTTTTCCCTGACTCATTTTGCGGGTGTAGTAAGCCCTGGAGAGCGGCTCCCTGAGCGCGGCGAAGGCCGACAGGAACAACGCCCGTTTGAGAGCTTTATTACCCCGTCGCGAGGGATGCTCACCGCGTATTGACGAGCCGGATCGCCGAGTTACCGGCGCAAGGCCAGCATAAGCAGCGAGATGTGCGGCAGAGGCGAAGGCGCGGCAGGCGACCTCGGTGAGGAGTCTGGCTGCGGTCCTGACACCGACTCCGGGCATACTGGTCAGGACCGGGTAAAGAGGGTGAGCAAGAACTCGCTGTTCTACCTCAAGCGCCACCTTTAAATAAATACCCCGGACCAAAAGACGATTCAGAGTATTTTAAGGCATTTTTACTGGCATCCATTCCCAACTGATTTTTTATGTATTGCGATTCAAACTTATTAGTAATTGAAGCACCAATATTATAGCCCAAGCCTGTACCAGCCATGCTACCCACTACTGATGCGGTACTGTCCTGACCTTCAATCTGGCTGCTCATGTAAGCGCCACCGGCACCCAACAACTGGTTAGCGTAATATCCTTTCCCGGCTGTACCTACACCAGTCAAGCCTGACATCATGAAACTGAGATAATCGAACTTATCACCGATATTTCCCGTACCAATTTGTACCGCACCATTAGCCCCATAGCTCAGCCCGGCACTAACAAATTTTTCCGTCAGCGTGGCTGATGACGTTAACAACGAACCCGCTCCGGCAACCGTACCCCAGTAATTTTCCGGTTCCCCGAAGAAAGCCAGAGCCCTGTCACCCTTCGACGTATTACTGTTCAGATAGTTCAGGTCGTAGCTGTTGCCTTCAGCCACGTAATCCTTCACCTCCTGATTAGTCAGTGAACCATACAGCCAGCCAGGTCGGCCCGCCGCGCTGAGCCCGCCCTCAATATTCCATTTATCTTCCCCGGACAGAGCCGTCAGAGGATCTGCGGCCACATCAATGTGTAATTTCTGTCGGTTCTCTGCGCTTATTACAGCATATTTATTCTGAATATCGCCGCAGTCTCCACCCGCTTTACGACAGGCCGTCATTTCTCTGTCAAAAGCATGCGCCTCGTCGTAGCTGAGGTAGTTATTCTCAACAATAAGTCTTTATTTGTTACTTTTTCTGGAATTTAGCCAGTATAAAAACCAAATGCCAGCCCCCCCCCATGCTCCAACTAAAATCCCTAACTCTCCATATTTTACTATTTCCAACATTGATAATGGATGTGTAGAAACAAGCCAAACGACTAGTATAAAAGCTAATGCACTTGCAGCTGAATAAACTAAAATCAGAATGAGTAAAAAAATAAAGGGATGCTTCATTTGTTAACTCCCTTTGTTTTTTCTTGAACAACAGAACTACCCAACTCTGAAGCACCAGAACCTATAAAACCGCCAGCTATTCCCGGGTATGGGCTCATTTCGCCACCTTTAAATAAATACCCCGGACCAAAAGACGATTCAGAGTATTTTAAAGCATTTTTACTGGCATCCATTCCCAACTGATTTTTTATGTATTGCGATTCAAACTTATTAGTAATTGAAGCACCAATATTATAGCCCAAGCCTGTACCAGCCATGCTACCCACTACTGATGCGGTACTGTCCTGACCTTCAATCTGGCTGCTCATGTAAGCGCCACCGGCACCCAACAACTGGTTAGCGTAATATCCTTTCCCGGCTGTACCTACACCAGTCAAGCCTGACATCATGAAACTGAGATAATCGAACTTATCACCGATATTTCCCGTACCAATTTGTACCGCACCATTAGCCCCATAGCTCAGCCCGGCACTAACAAATTTTTCCGTCAGCGTGGCTGATGACGTTAACAACGAACCCGCTCCGGCAACCGTACCCCAGTAATTTTCCGGTTCCCCGAAGAAAGCCAGAGCCCTGTCACCCTTCGACGTATTACTGTTCAGATAGTTCAGGTCGTAGCTGTTGCCTTCAGCCACGTAATCCTTCACCTCCTGATTAGTCAGTGAACCATACAGCCAGCCAGGTCGGCCCGCCGCGCTGAGCCCGCCCTCAATATTCCATTTATCTTCCCCGGACAGAGCCGTCAGAGGATCTGCGGCCACATCAATGTGTAATTTCTGTCGGTTCTCTGCGCTTATTACAGCATATTTATTCTGAATATCGCCGCAGTCTCCACCCGCTTTACGACAGGCCGTCATTTCTCTGTCAAAAGCATGCGCCTCGTCGTAGCTGAGGTAGTTATTCTCAACAGCATTCTTCCCGCTCTGTGCTCCCACTGCTGCTGATGCGGTGCTGTTTCCGGTTAGACCGCCGGCCAGCCCTGCTGACACGGTTGCCAGCGTACTTATCGTCTGCTTCTGCTCTTCACTGAGGTCTGACTGCTTCACGCCAGGATACAACATTCCGGCAATCGCTCTGGCTGCCAGCTCTCCCGTTGCTGCGCCTGCTGCACCGGCAGCGACATTATTACCCTGCATTGCCGCCACTGCGCCGCCCAGAATGGCGTGAGCAATGGCGTTTACTGCCGGGTCTTTTTCTGTTGATTTCAGCAGATGTGCCAGTTCCGGTGCTGAAGCTCCGGCCAGAGCACCTGCTAAATTACCCCCCGCCAGCCCCTGAAGCGCCGCTGTCGCGGCCTGGATACCCCGCTGAATTTCACTGCCGGTACCATACTTCGCCATTTCATTCCTGTAAGCCTGCGTGTCACGCAGTTTCGCAAGATATTCCTGACGTTGTTTCTCTGTTGCATTAGCAGGAAGTGTTTCGCCGGTTGCTTCCTTCGCGGCCTTCAACGCATTCAGTTCTCCCTGTGTACGCGCAATATCCGCCACCTGACTGCCTATGTCACTGATAAGCCCCACTGTCTGCAGACGCCTCTGCTCCTTCTCCTTGTCAAATATCGGGCTGATACTGTCATTAGCGTGCGCAGGGTCACGGCTCAGGTTCGCCAGATTCTGCTTCTGATTGTCCCTGTCCCGGATGGTGATAGTGCCTTCTGCCACTGCGGCCTGAGTCGTTCCTTCCGCATGTCCGCTGTGACCTCCGGCGGATATCATGCCACCCGGCATGTTACCCTGAAATTTATCCCCGAAGCTGCCACCACCGCTCAGACTGATTCCACTGTGACTGACTTTATAATCCGCTTCGTTGTGAAGGTCACTGAACCCCAGCGTTCCGGTATCCAGGTGGTTTTTATCCGGTGTGGCAGTGGAGGCAATCACCGCACCATCCAGTTGGGTATGTCTGCCCACTGTAATGTCGAAGCCACCATCACCGGCAAACATTCCGGTTTGTTCAGCAACGGAGTCAAAGCGGCTCTTCATCTTATCCCGGGAGGCAGCGATGTAACCTGAGCCGGTCATGGAGCCAAAGGTAAAACTGCCGCCGGCAGCCACGCTGGTCTGTTTACTGTCGTACTTACTGGTGTCCTGCTGGCTGCTTATCAGCAGGTCGTGGCCCACATCGGCGATAATCCTGTTGCCGTTGACCTGAGCACCGTTCAGTACCGTATCCCGACCACTGTTGATGGTGACGGTTTTACCGCTATCTATTGTGGCTTCAGTCCATTCAGTACCGTTACCTTTCTCGCTGCCTTTTGCCGCATTAACGCCGGCAAAGACGCTGATACCGGCACCGTTACCACCGGCACCGATACTGACACCCACGCCACCGCCACTGCTGCTGTTCCTGCCCGTTGTTTTTTGTGTGTTTGCGGCGCCACTCAACAGAATATCATTCGCGGCATCCAGGCTTGTGTTACCACCGGCCTTAAGCTGGCTTCCGGCAATCACAATATCTCCGCGGTTATCGCCCCTGTTTTTACCGGTTGCGACAACAGACAGATTATTCCCGGCATTCAGCGTACTGCCGGATACTGTGTCACTTTCAGAATGTTGTTGTGATTTCGATTTCTGGGTGGTGAGCGACAGGCTGACTCCCGTCGCATTCGGGTCACCGGTTGCGGAGGCCATTGCCGCAGCCTGTCCGGACTGCACACCAGACAGCCCTGTCTTTATGGCCTGCAGGGCCTTCAGACGGCTGTCACTGCTCTCCTTCGTCTCCTGTGCACTGGTGACCGCATTATTGATGGCACTGCCCACCGTGCCGGAAAGGGCAACCGTCAGCCCGCTTTTCTTCTGCTCAAATTTTTCGTCCACAGTACGACGGTCATGCCCCGGGTCAACCACCACACTGTCACCGGTAATGCTGATATCCCGGTTCGCAATCACATCCGAACCGCTGATATGAGCCTGTTTGCCCGCGGTAATACTGACATTACCGGCAGTGGAGCCGATGGTGCTGGCACTCTGACTCTGCGTTGTCCCGGCCTCGCGCCGGTCGTGCGTTGTCTTACTGCTGCCAGTGGTGAAACCAATACCGCCGGTACCCGTCAGACCGGATTTCTTCGTTTCCTTAAAGCGCCAGGACGTATCTGTACTGGTGGCAGCAAGAACATCAACATGGTTACCCGCCGCCAGTGACACATCCCGGTCAGCCACCACATCCGAACCCTCTACCGTCAGGTTATCACCGGCGTTAACGGTCACGCGGTTCCCCGACAGCAGGGAGCCTGCTTCACGGGTGGCACTGTCCTCACTGATGGTGCGGGTGGTTTTCTTACTGAGAAAACCTCCGCTTTTTTTCTTCGTTTCCAGATAGTGATAGTCACTTTCTGTCGCCGTGGTCAGGGCAACATCACGACCGGCATTCACGCTGATATTGCCGGTTGCGGTAACGGATGACGCAACAGCGGTGATATCCCGTCCTGCGTTGACGGTGGTGTCACCACCGCTGGCGATTTCCGTTCCCTGCTGACGGACTGTCTCGTTAATCTCTTTCTTTTTCTTCGACGTATAGCTGTCGCCTGCGCCGGCAGACTCTGCCACCAGGTTCACATCACGTCCGCCCCGGATGACCACGTTATTTTCCGCAGCCATACCGGCAGCCTGACTGGCAATATCACGACCGGCAACAAGGAGGAAGTTATCGCCCGCTGTCACCGTGGACACAGCTGCGTGGCTTTCATGACTTTCTGACCTGCCGTTGCGACTGTTTTTGCTTTCCCTGACTGCATTCAGACTCAGGTCGTTACCTGCAGAAAGCAGGGCGCTGTGCCCGGCAGAAACAGAGGATGCCGTGACATCCAGATTATGGCCTGCAGCCATCGCCAGGTTACCGCCGGCGCTGATGCTGCTGCCCTGTGAGGTGGTGGATGATGAACTGTTGTCATCAGTGTGCCAGAAACCGGACTGACTTTTGCTCCCACTTATCAGGTTTGCGGCAATGTTGATATCATTACCCGCAGACATTCCAAGGTCTCCACCGGACGAGACCGTTGCCCCGGTAATATCAATGTTTTTCCCTGCATCCAGCGAAAGTGAATCAGTGCCTTTAATGGTCGCAACCGGACCGGTGTCCGTACCGCTGAGATGCACACCACCATATTGGCTGTCACTGCCCGCATTCCATTGCTGACGCCGGGTGATATTGCTGATGTTGCCACTCACGCTTTCCAGTTGTACGGTTTTACCGCTGATGACTGATCTGATATTGCTGATATCCCCGATGGCGCTCAGGTCCAGGCTACCGCCCGCGCTTATCAGCCCCGCATTCAGGTTGTCGATATAGCCGGAACTGTCGAGCGAGAGGTCGTTCTGTGCGTTGATGCTGCCGCCGCTGTTGGTGATATTGCCGCCCGCAAGTTGCACGTTGTTCCCGCTGATAACGCTGCCGTTATGCAGGGTGATATCTTCCGGCGACAGATACAGTTTCGGGACCATGACTGTTTGTCCGTTGATGGTGACTGACTCCCACCACAGTATGCTGCCGTCAAGCTGAGCAATCTGTTCAGCTGTCAGCGCCACACCAAACTCTAATCCCAGTCCTTTCTGTTGTCTGGCCGCGTTATCCATCAGATACCGCATCTGTTCCGTGTCTGAACCCAGTCCGTTGAGATAACGTGAACCCGTCCGGCTCAGCACCGCGTTACTGACATACCGGGTATCAAAGACCGCATCCCCCAGGAAACGATAATCTTTTTCCGGTTTCAGCCCGAGGCGGTCAAGAAAATACGATGAGCCCAGAAACTGTTTTTCATCGGTATACGACGGAGCCGTTTCACGTGGCGCCTGACCCGGTTTCGCTCCAAGAAGCTCATACAGTCCGGCAAACAAATGGCTGTCCACCTGTCCGAGACCATCCAGTTTCGGGTTCACCGTAATCAGATACGGACTGTCCGGGTCCGTGGACGGAACCAGGTATCCATTGTTGCCGGAAGGCAGTGGCCAGTCATCACTGATACCGGTCTGACCGGTCAGTGGCGAACCTCCGGCAATATTTTTCAGGGCACCTGCCAGTTCATCGTGCCATTGCGGAGAGCCAACCACCACCGGCTCATACTGCTGCAGCGCTGTCTGTGTCAGACTGTCTCCGCCGGTCTGCTGACTTAACGTATTCAGTACCGGTGCAGAGACCACCGGACTGACACTACCTGCATGTGCAGTGGTTGTTCCGTTATTGATACTGCTGGTAAAACGGGTCTTAACATCCCCGCCCGCCTGAATAATGGAATAATACGTCTTACCGGGCGTGTAATCTTTTTCCCGGCCATCCAGTGAAAATCTGATGGTATTGTTTTCAAATTCCGGTGACAGCAGGGGCAGTTTATCCAGAGAGCCTGTGGCATAGCTACCGTAAAACGTTTTCGGGTCGTAGCGGTATACCAGATATTCATTCTCTGTCCCCGTCTGCCAGCTCTGATTGCTTAACTCTCTGCCCGAAAGTGCGATATCCCCATTCGCCAGGATAAATGACGCCCGGTTTTCCAGTCGTTCAGCCTCAGCAGAAAGATTACGCCCTGACGCAATGCGGCCTGCCGGATTATCAGCACCGGTTACTGTTGTGATGTTCTGGCTGCTGAGAAAGCGCTGTGTGGCACTGTCAGCAAACGGCGCGTAATAATAAAGCGTATCCATTGTGATATTGCATGCCCCGTGCCCGTTGCAGGGCGTACCGTGCTGATTTTCAACTTCACGGGTGAAATAGCCATAGCTGCCGTCAGGAAGAAGAGAAAGGGGAATATCAACCAGAGCATTTCCCATTCCCTGAATGGATGAGGGGTTAGTCCGGGTTGTTGTTGTGGCAGAAAATCCCTCCCGCTGGTTCAGAAGATGCCCGGTTCTTACAACAATATCGCCCTGATGCGTCTCAATATTCCCGGAGGTATTGATAATCTCTGTGTTTGCACCGCCGGAAGCATCCTTCTGTACCCACAGACTGTTGCCGGCCAGGATATCACCATGCTGGTTATGCA